>ENA-OURZ01001526-OURZ01001526.1-human-gut-metagenome-genome-assembly--contig:-NODE-1526-length-25254-cov-4.159054_pt1 | contig 25254 bp, 18 predicted proteins | sample MGYA00242073_ERZ509195 | MGnify/ENA primary metagenome ERZ509195 (study PRJEB26280, sample SAMEA2338837) | human gut metagenome | biome: human gut; feature: human-associated habitat; material: faeces...
GTCGTAAAACCCCTTGCTTCAGCTATGGGGATATAAGACGCGTCCATCGAATTTACGCAAGTAATTGAAGATGGACAAAATAACAATTGTGTTAATTGATAAAACATTGTATAATACAAACATGAACACAACATATAAATCAAACAATAATGTCGTCTATTCCTGTAAATACCATGTAGTATGGTGCCCCAAATATAGACGAAAAGTATTAGCGAACGGTGTAGATGTCCGGCTGAAGGAGCTGCTCACAGAGTATGCTGCAAATCGTTCTGTAGACATTCTGGAAATGGAGATCATGCCAGACCATGTTTATATGCTGCTGGAAGTAGATCCTCAGTTTGGAATCCACAAAGCTGTAAAATCGTTCAAAGGCTATACGTCCAGAATTTTAAGACAGGAATTTCCCTGTCTCAAAACGAAAATGCCGACGCTCTGGACAAACAGCTATTTTGTATCTACCGTTGGCGGTGCCCCGCTGGAAGCAGTAAAACAGTATATCGAAAACCAGAAAACATCGCAGAGACAAAAGGATAAGATGGGCTAATGCAAAAAGGGATCAAATTCAGAATCTACCCGAACAGAGAACAGAAAAACTTCATCCGCCAGACGCTGGGATGCTGCCGGCTGATCTACAACCGGGGACTTGCCATGCGCAAGGAAAGCTATGAAGAAGGGAAGAAGATTGGATATACCCAGACTTCCGCCATGCTGACCGAACTGAAAAGACAGGAGGAGTTTGCTTTTTTGAAAGCAGCAGATTCCATTGCCTTACAGCAGTCTCTGCGGGATCTCGACCAGAGCTTTGTGAATTTCTTTCAAAAACGTGCTTCCTATCCAACCTTCAAGAGTAAACATAACCGGTTCCAGTCATACAGAACGGTCAATCAAAAAGATAATATCCGTATTGTGGGAAGATATATCAAACTTCCGAAACTTGGATTTGTCAAAATACGCCAGTCGATGGAAGTGGGAAAAATTAATCACGTAACCATTGAGTACACACCGGCCGGAAAATATTTTGCAGTCTTAAATGTTGATTTCAAACCGGAACCACGCCCAAATGCTGGAGGAACGATTGGAATTGATGTTGGAATCAAAGCATTCTATTCTGACAGCAATGGAAATACGGTATCAAATCCCAGATATCTGGAACGCGCCATGCGAAAACTCATAAGAGAACAGCGCAGACTTTCCCGGAAGCAGAAAGATTCCCATAACCGTGGGAAGCAGCGGCTCAGGGTAGCCAGAGTGCATGAGAAAATAGCCAATCAGCGGAATGATTTCCTGCAGAAACAGTCAACGATGCTGGTGCGCGAAAACCAAACCATCTGTATCGAGGATCTGAACGTGAAGGGAATGATCCGGAACCATAAACTGGCAAAATCCATAGCAAGTGTTTCCTGGGCAAAGTTTTTCAAAATGCTGGAATATAAAGCCAGCTGGTATGGAAATGAACTTCACAGAGTACCAACGATGTATCCGAGCAGTCAGACCTGCAGCTCTTGCGGCTACAGAAATCCACGGATAAAAAATCTGAGCATTCGTATCTGGGAGTGCCCGAAATGCCATGCAGTTCATGACCGGGATACGAATGCAGGCATTAATATTCTGAAAAAAGCACTGCAGATGCAGTCTGCATAAAGATGAAAAGCTGTACCGTAGGGCATACGGGAACAGGATAAACATAGCTTGTGGACACTGTGTAAGACATTGCAGTACCGTAAGGTATTTGTCAATGCAGTAGTGGAAGAAACAAGAATCCCCCTGCTTTAGCTGTGGGGAGTGTCAATTGCACCAGAATGGAATATAATAGAAAGCAGAAAAAACGTGAAAAATGTGAGGAATAATCGTGAAACAGGAAATTATAGCAGACCTGTCCCGGATTACGGAGGAGGAACAGGCGATTCTGGACGGCAAGACGGAAGTGGAAAAGGAGCGGTATTCGAGCGGGCAGAAGTTTGTGATGGATGCGGGAAAGCTGCTGGAGCGGGGAAAATTGATTGATATTCGGCCGCACACGCGGTTTATTCGTTTTCCGGCGCACAGCCACAATTATGTCGAGATGATCTACATGTGCCAGGGAAGCACCGTGCACACCATCAACGGGGACCGGATCGAGCTGAAAACGGGTGAGCTGCTGATTCTGAATCAGAATGCAGTGCAGGAAATTGAACCGGCAGGGCGTGACGATATCGCGGTCAACTTTCTGATTCTGCCGGAGTTTTTTGACCAGACGCTGCGAATGATCGGGGCAGAGGAGAATCAGTTAAAGGATTTTATCGTCGGCTGTCTGAAAAGCGGGGAGGTACCGCTCTGTTATCTGCATTACAGAATCGCGGATGTCCTTCCGGTGCAGAATCTGATCGAAAATCTCGTCTGGACGCTCTTACATCACCAGAGCAATAAGCGGAGCATCAATCAGATTACGATGGGCCTTTTATTCCTGCAGCTCATGAACTACACCGAACGCGTGCAGGTGGGAGAGCAGTATTTTGAACAGGAGATGCTGCTCGGCGTATACCGCTATATCGAGGAACATTACCGGGAGGGCAGCCTTTCGGAACTGGCGGAAGAACTGCACTACGATTTTTACACCTTAAGCCGCCTGATCCGCCGCCTGACCGGGAAAAACTACACTGAACTTGTCCAGAACAAACGCCTCACCCAGGCCGCGTATCTGCTGGAAACGACAGGACTTTCCGTGGCAGACATCGGCGAGCGGGTCGGGTATGAGAACATGAGTTATTTCCATCGGATTTTCAAAGAGCGCTATGGAATATCGCCGAAGAAGTACCGGGTGGAGAAGAAAATACAATAGGACAAGAAAAACGGATCGAGAATCTGAACTTAAAACCAGATTTTCGATCCGTTTTTGTTTGTAAATTACTTACTGTTCATTTTCATCCTTCGGCAGCCGCACGATCCGTACCTTGTCGACTCTCCGGTCTGCCATTTTCAGTACGGTTACGTCGAGGCCATCCGAGACGAAATGATCGCCTTCCTTTGGCACGCGCTCGAGGATCCCCATGATCCATCCGCTGACCGTAAAGACGTCAAATTCTTTGTCAATATCGAGCTCTTCATACACCTTGTCGATGCTTGCCGTTCCGGTCACGAGGTATTCGTTTTCGGAAACTTTCTGGATTTCCTGTACAACCGCATCATGCTCATCCCAGATTTCGCCGACGAGCTCTTCGAGGATATCTTCCATGGTGATGATACCGTCGGTGCCGCCGAATTCATCAATGATAATGGCAATATGCGATTTCTTTGCCTGCATTTTTTTCAGCAGCGGGCCGACCTTCGTATTCTCGGTTACAAAGAGCGCCGGGCGGATGATGCTGCTTAGCGGTTTGTTGGTGTGGTAAATGTGGTTGTGGAAATCCTTCTGATACACAATTCCCACAATGTGGTCGATATCATCATCATACACCGGCAGCCGGGAAAATCCGGTGTCGGAGAAAGTCTTAGCGATCTCGGATTTCGTCGCATCGAGCGGAATGCCGATGACGTTGACACGCGGAGTAAAGATCTCTGCGGCCTCCATCTCCATGAAGCCGATTGCATTCTGAATCAGATCACCTTCCTGGTCGTCGATGTCGCCCTCCTGGGTCGCCTCCTCGACGATGGTCATCAGTTCCTCATCGGTGATGCCGTGGTTTTCCGAGGATTTGAAGATGCGGGAGAGCAGCTTCTTCCACTGGGAAAAGAAAAACGTCACCGGGGTCAGCACGATCATCAGAATGTGGAGAAACGGTGCGGAAAATTTGGCGATCGTCTCCGGGGATTCTTTTGCAATGCTTTTCGGGGAAACTTCGCCGAAGATCAGGACCACGATAGTGGTTACGATCGTGGAAACCGTCGCACCGGAGTCGCCGCCGAGAAGCTTGATAAAAAGCACCGTGGCAAGGGAGCTGAGTCCGATGTTGACGATGTTGTTGCCGACGAGAATCGTGGAGAGCAGCTTGTCAAAGTTCTCCAGCAACTTTAACACCAGTTCCGCCCGCTTGTCGCCTTTTTCTGCCATATTTTTCATGCGGATGCGGTTCAGCGAGGTGAAGGAAGTCTCCGTCGCCGAAAAGTAGGCTGAGAGCATGACGCAGATAAGAATGATGATGAGTGACACGATGTCGCTGTTCATTTGTTTTTCCTTTCTTGGGAAACCGGGACACGATGCAAAAAATGTACAAAAAGACATAACCTATCTTGAATCTGGCGGAATCAAAGATAGATTATGTCTCCGTTTATCAAATGATGAAAATAAAGCATCGTCGAGGCATACTGCCTGAGTCGTCCATGTTTCTGTAATCCTTTCGTTGATCAGTAATCCCTTTTATTGTACGGTATGTGGGAATAATTGTCAATAAGGCATGCGAAAATCACAGGAAATACGAAACAGCATTGTTGTAGCTGATATTTTCCACCATCTCTTTCAGAAACTCCAGGTTCGCCGGGTACTCCCCGTTTTCCACCCAGTTTCCAATTTGATTGCAGAGAATCCGGCGGAAATATTCGTGGCGCGGGAAGGAGAGGAAGCTGCGGGAGTCGGTCAGCATGCCGATGAAGGTGGAGAGCATGCCGATGCTGGAAAGCGTCGCAAGCTGGGATTCCATGCCGTATTTGTGATCGTTGAACCACCATGCGGTACCGAACTGCACTTTTGAGCGGATGCCAGGCGCAGCAAAGTTTCCGGCCATGCTTGCAAGCATCGGGTTGTCGCCCGGGTTCAGAGAGTAGAGCACAGTTTTCGGCAGTGCGTCGTCCTCGTCCATATCGTTTAAGAAAGCACCGAGCATCGGGGCAAAGGCGAAATCGTTCATGCTGTCAAAACCGGTATCGGCACCAAGTGCACGGAACATCCGCTTCGAGTTGTTGCGGAGCGCTTTGATATGAAGCTGCATGGCGATATTGTGCTTGTGATACAGCCGTCCGAGGTTCGTCAGAAGGAAGCCCTTGTACATGCCGAGCTCTTTTTCAGTGAGAGCACCGCCGTTCATGCGATTTTTAAATACGGCATTCGCCTCAGCAGCCGTGCATGGCACATAGAAGCAGCCCTCAAGGCTGTGGTCGCTGACAACGCAGCCGGCGGAGAGGAAGAAGTCGAGGCGGCAGGAGAGGGCATGCACCATATCCTCCGCGGATGCAATCGTCCTGCCGGCGGCAGCGGCAAGCTTTTCCACGTATTCCGGGAAATCCGGCTTCTCGAGATGAACGGCGCGGTCCGGGCGGAAGGACGGCAGAACGCGGCAGGCAAAGTCTTCCTTCTGTAATGCCAGATGGCAGTGCAGATCATCTGCAGGATCGTCGGTGGTGCACAGATGCGACACATGCTGGTTCAGAATCAGATTGCGCACGGTAAACTCCTTCGTCTGCAGTTTTGCATTCGCCTCATCCCAGATCTCCTTCGCTGTTGCGCGGGAGAGCGGTGTCGTGATGCCGAAATACCGCTGCAGCTCCAGATGTGTCCAGTGGTATAAAGGATTGCCGATCGCGTTCTCAATCGTCTCGGCAAACGCCAGATATTTGTCGTAATCATCGGCGTTTCCGGTGATCAGATCCTCCGAAAAGCCCATCGCACGCATGGCACGCCATTTATAATGATCACCGCCGAGCCAGACGCGTGTCAGATTCTCCATCTGGCGGTCTTCGAGAATCTCCTGCGGATTCAGATGGTTGTGATAGTCAAAAATGGGCATTTTTTCAGCCGCCTCGTGGTACAGTGTTTTCGCCGTATCGGTCTGCAGCAGAAAGTCAGCGTCCATAAAAGGTTTCATATGGAAATACCTCCCTTTTAGAATTGAGCAGTCAGCGCAGCAAGCGTATCTGCCACAGCGCCAGGTCCCTGAAGCATCGAGACAAAAGCATTCAGCACACGGTCAGAAAGTCCGGCGGAAATCAGATCCACACCGAAAATCGAAGCATCGGAGAGCAGCGGAGCCAGAGTTTTGGAAAGGGTCTCGCGGTCAGCCGGTGCGCCGAGTTTCAGATCCTGCACATACGGGCGGACCGTGGCAAGCAGCGGATCCGGGCTCAGATCAAATGCATCGCCGTTGTCATCCACGCCCATCAGATACCGCAGCCATCCCGCAAATACAGCCGGAATTGCCTGAAGATCCGAGAGTGACAGCTCCGGAGAAGCAAGATACGATTTGATCGTCTCACCGAACCGGATGGACAGCTTCTGTGACGTGTCGGTCGCAATTCGCTGCGGCGTATCCGGCATAAACGGGTTCTGGACGCGGATGTTCAGCACTTCATCGATAAACTGCTTCGGAGAGAGAATGCCGGGATCGGTGACAACCGGAAGTCCTTCCACATATCCGATGCGCTCCACGAGCTTTTTCAGTACCGGATTTTTCATCTCCTCACTGATCAGTTCATAGTCCAGCAGGCAGCCGAACACAGCGAGTGCGGTATGCAGCGGGTTCAGGCAGGTGCAGACCTTCATGCGCTCTGTTTTGTTGACAGTTTCCCGGTCGGTAAAGATCCATCCGCTCTTTTCCATCGGCGGCCGTCCGTTCGGGAAATGATCTTCGACTACGAGGTACTGGCATTCCTCTGCATTGACGAACGGAGCAACGTAGGTGTGGCGGGAGGTGACGATCGGCTGTGCATCGGCGAGGCCGTCCTTCTCGAGCATCTTTTCGATGGAAGCATCCGGCCGCGGGGTGATCTTGTCGATCATGGTCCACGGGAAGCTGACTCTTTCCGGGTTCTGCAGATAGGAGAGGAAGCCTGGCTGTACCAGCTTGTTTTCTTCCCATGCAGAAGCGTAGGCTGTCAGGGCAAGGGAAAGTTTTTCGCCATTGTGGGAGCAGTTGTCGGTGCTGACCATCGCAACCGGTTTTTCGCCTGCAAGAAATCTTTCATATAAAAGAGAAGCAACTTTTCCCATATAGCTGGTAACGGAAGAAGGTCCGGCAGCAAAATCGGCAGCAACAGACGGCAGCAGTTCGCCCGCACCGTTTTTCAGGGAATATCCCTTTTCGGTGATCGTAAACGTCGCCATCTGCAGGGAATCCTTGGTAAAGATTTCTTTTAACCGGGCAAAATCCGGAGAATCCGCCGTATCGGCAGCCAGCGATTCTGCGATGCTTCCAACAACGGTTTTCTCGACAGAACCATCGGCTTTTAAGATCACCAGAATGCTTAAATTATCGTGCGGCTGGTACATATCACGGATGATTTCTGTATCGAAGCCCTCCGCAACGATGACACCGCGGTCAAAGGTACCGTTGTTCAGCAGTTCCTGTGCTGTATTTGCCTGGAAGGCACGGAAAATATTTCCGGCTCCGAAATGCACCCAGCACGGAGATTCTTTCGTGCGGGTGATCATTGCTTCGCGGTCATAGGATGGAAGCGCATAGCCTGCGGCTTCCCACGCTTTTTGATCTGCCAGTCCTGCAGCTGTTAAGTTAAGAGACATCAGTAAAAACCTCCTTTAAATTCCACGTTTGTGACTCTTGTCAATAGCTTCCCAGAGTCCGTTTAAATAAGTCGCGCCGAGTGCGCGGTCATACAGTCCATAGCCCGGCATTGCCTTCTCGCCCCAGATCATACGTCCGTGGTCCGGGCGGATCGGGCCGTCAAAGCCGATGTCGTACAGCGCTTTCATGATCTCATACATATCGAAGCTGCCGTCAGAGGAAAGGTGTGCGGCCTCCTCGAAATCCTGCTGGCTGTGGAATTTCAGATTGCGGACGTGAGCGAAGTGGATGCGGCCCTTTAAGGAACGGATCATATCCGGCAGATCGTTCTCCAGGTTTGTTCCGTAGGAGCCCGAGCAGAAGGTCACGCCGTTGTGCGGGTCATCGACCATCTTCATCATGCGCAGAATGTTTTCTTTATTAATGATGATTCTCGGAAGACCGAAGACACTCCATGCCGGGTCGTCCGGGTGAATGGCCATTTTGATGTCGTACTCGTTGCAGACCGGCATGATGCGTTCGAGGAAGTATTTGAGGTTGGCAAACAGTTTCTCATCATCCACATCGCGGTAAGCGTCAAAGAGCTCTTTCACTTTTGCCATGCGCTCCGGCTCCCAGCCAGGAAGAATTGCGCCGTTTGCATCACCTGCGATAGATTCAAACATTTTTTCCGGAACAAGTGCGTCTACGGCGGACTGTTTGTAGGCAAGTACGGTCGAGCCGTCCGGACGGACGCGTGCGAGTTCTGTTCTGGTCCAGTCGAAGACCGGCATGAAGTTATAGCAGACAAGGTGAATGTCTTCCTTGCCGAGGTGCTTTAACGTTTCAATATAATTATCGATGTACTGCTCACGGTCCGGGCTGCCGATTTTGATGGCGTCGTGGATGTTGACGCTCTCGATGCCGGAGATGTGAAGTCCAGAGGCCTCAACCTCTTCTTTTAACGCGTGAATCGCTTCGCGTGTCCACACCTCGCCCGGGGTAGTGTCGTACAGGGTTGTGATGACTCCGGTTACGCCCGGAATCTGGCGGATCTGCTCTAAGGTAACGGTATCAAATTTGGAACCATACCAGCGAAATGTCATTTCCATAAGAAAAACTCTCCTTTATTTTGTAATGTACTCTCGGAATCTTTCCTGTACTTGATTTTGTGAGCACATTGAATAATATGGGAGGTAAAGAATGAATAAGAAACATTTAGGAATTGTAGCATTGTTTATATTGTGTTTTTCATTTGCTTTGGCAGGGAAGTCTGCACAGGCAGCAACAACACCACAGGAAACAAGTGTCAGCAAGATTGCTTATGTAGATGCTTCTGGAAGATTAGTACTTAAGTTTGCGGATTTTTCAGATGCGGGTTATACATATACTGTAACAAATGAGAAGACGGGAGCTAAGACAGATACAGCGCAGCTCGCATCAAAGAAAGGTGTGCTTACAGTAAGTCTTGGCCAGCTTTATTCTGCTAAGACCGGATATAAGCTTATTCTCACAAGTAAGGATAATACAAAGAAACTGACAGTTCACTATTATACAGGTAAGGCGCTTGGCAGTTATTCTATCAAGCAGAAAAGCAATGATTCTGTAAAAGCTTCCTGGACAGTGTCTGACAAGATATATACTAGATATTCTTTAGAACTGTATCTGGGAGGAAACTCAACAGTAGCACAGAAAAGGATAAGTGTAGGTAAGACAGCAGCCTCTGCTTCTATTGCATCCTCATCTTTAAAGAATGCCAGATATTATACTTATTTAATTGGTCAGACCACTCTTAACAATAATAAGACAGTTTATTATGGACAGGGAATGCTTAAGACATTTGATTATGTGAAGAAGCCTGCAAAGGTAAAAGGTGTAAAAGCTGTACCAAATGCGAATGCGGCAAAGCTTTCATGGAATGCTGTGAGCAATGCTTCTTATTACACTGTTTATAAGAGTACAAAGTCTTCATCTGGCTATAAAGTAGCCAAGAGCAAATGCACATCCACTTCTTTAAAAATAAAGGGACTGACTGGTGGTAAAAAGTATTATTTCAAAGTTGTAGCAGTTTCACAGGCTGGTGGAAAGACAGTGATCGGAACACAGTCTAATGCGGTTTTAGCGAAGATTCCAGTAGTTGCCGGGCAGGTACGGAATGTACAGTTAAGTTTTGATTCCAAAAAGAATCTGGCACTTACATGGTCAAGAACAGCAAAAGCAACCAGCTATCATATTTTATATAAGAAGGCAGCAGATTCCAAATATAAGATACTGATAAAGACAAAAAAGAGCAATTATAGTCTTGCTAAACTGAAAGCGGATACAAAGTATAACATCAAAGTACAGGCAGTTACCAGAATTGGAAACAAAGTTTACTTAAGCAGTAAGACATCTAAGGTAATTACAGTAACCCCAAGACAGTATAGAGATAAGAATTATAATAAGCTGCTTGCCAGCCAGGTAAGAAGTATCGGTTACGTTGGAAATAAATGTATTTACACAACAAAGAAGTATTCAACAGAAGTTAAGACAGCATTTGTAAACTATAAGGGATATTCCAGTAAAACAAAGTATTTAATCTGGATCAGCCATTATACACAGCAGGTAAGCATTTTCGAGGGAAGCAAAGGCAAATGGAAGATGATCCGTACATTTATCTGTGCGACCGGAACGGCAAAGAATCATTCTCCAAGAGGAGTATTTAAGATTACTTATAAGGAAAAAGGCTGGTTCTACACAAGCACAAAAGAACTCTATGTAACACATTATAAGGGAAGAAACTCTTTCCATACACGTCCATTATGGAATAACGGTTCTGTACAGAACCCGACAATCGGAAAACCAGCGTCTCATGGATGCGTCCGCTGTTATAACCAGGATGCGAAATATATCTATGATAAAATGCCAATAGGAACAACAGTGGTGTCTTATTAATCTGGTTTGCCGCAGGCAAATAGACGCCCTCAGGGAATAAAATAATCCATATTTGTGACTTTCGTCGCAGCGGGGAGTAGTCTTCTGAGAAAAGCCCGGCATTAAAATAATTGATTTTGACTCAGTTGTAAAAAACACAAAGTCGTCAAAATCAATTATTTTAATGCCGGGCTTTTCTACCACTAAGCTACACCCTCGTAGCTCCCAGACCACAAATATGGATTATTTTATTCCCTGAGGGCTGTCTTTGGCTGGAGAGGGAACAGAATTAATAATGTTGGGGAATTTGAGGATGTGCCAGGAGGTTTTTGCTTTCTGGGAGATTGAAGTCAGAAGGATTGACACTTGGGAATTGGTTTTTAGAAAAGAAAACTACTTTCTTTGGCTGTTATCTCAAACCATCCTGTCAATTTATCGAATTGAAAAGAATGGAAACAGGGAAAGATATAATTGAAAAATGAAATCAAAGAATAAGTAGAAACTTCCTGCCGCCATCCCCAAATTCTCTCCCAATTTATCAGAGTGCCAATAAGGAGTGACAACAAACAGAGTCCCCGAAGCTGGTAATATGTAAAAATGCGCCTTTGAGCTGCGTCCAAATTGCGAGTGAGCAGTTTGGACGCAGTGAAACGAAGCATTTTTGCATATTACCAGCTTCGGGGACTCGTCTGTTTATCACCCCCCCACCGATAAATCATAAATCATCCCATATATTGCAAATTTGTAGACAATGACGTACAATAGCGTTATGTGATAAAGTCAGGAGGATTATAAGATGTCTATACAAGGGAAAAATGGAACTTCAAGGCGCGAAGTTTTTTCCAGAGAGCTTATCGTAGCTTTTTATTTTATATTTTTGGTAATGACGGCACTCTGTCATAAGTTTGGAGAGGTGCATATTGTTCATGCGTTTACTCGAATAGTTCAGATTGTGTATGTACCGGGAATCTTTTTTGCAGTAGGATATTATATACAGATTCAGAGTGAGAAGTATGGGGACTTTAAGGGATGTATGTTAAGGCATGCGGCCTATAGTCTTGGATTGTATGCACTTTTGGGAATTCCTTATGAAGTATTCGCAAAACATGTGGATCCGTTTACGACAATAAGGAATTTCATAACGTTTATAAAGGTTTTTGAAATTTCAGCTATCTTTTTGTCTGTCAGCATCGTATTTCTTTTGTGTGCCTATTTGTGGGATTATATAGAAGGATGGATGGAGAAGCCGGTATTGCTTCTATTGATATGTATTATTGGTTTTCTGCCTGTTTTTCTTCCAGAAGGGATTATCGGATATGGTCTGGCAGGAACATTGATTGGCGGAGACCGCACACATGCAGTTGCGATTAGTACGGAACTATTTGTATTTTTCTGGGGTGTATTTTGTGCAAAGAAAAAGCAGAATACATTTTTAGAAAAAAAGAATTTTATTATGGCGGCGCTTTCTTTTGCTATTGCAGGAGTGTTTGCAGTACTTTATATAAAGGCGGCATATTTTGTATTTCTTGGAATGTTCCTTGCATTTATAGCGATTAATATATGTGTGCCATTTGCCGGTATTTATGCAGCATTAGAAGAAGCGGTAGTGAATATTTTAGAAAGAGTGTGGGGCATTATAACAACACCGGCTTCCAGAGAGGGGGAGGAAAACTGGCGTTCCTTACTTAGATATTTTATTGGATATACTGTGCTTTTTGTGGTGATGGCAGTGCTTATTTTCCTGCCATACATTTTACAGAATAAAACGTTAATCTGGGAGGCAGATGGTCTTGGGCAGTATGTTCCGAAGGTATATCGTTTTATTCAGTATATTCCTGAGATATTTAAAGATATTTTCAGTGGAAACTTTGATTTTAAACAGTACGATTTTACAACAGGACTTGGTGCGACAGTGGCGATCAGTTATGACCCGGTTTATTGGTTATACCTGCTATTCTCACCGGCGAAGATAGAGAAGGCATATAGTTTCCTGATTATTGTAAGGTATTTTCTTGCAGGACTTAGTATGTCCGGTCTCGTACTTTATTTTAAAAAGTCACATTTTGCAGCTTATACGGCAAGTATCGTGTATGCCTTTTCCGGCTATGCGATTTATGCGGGAACGAAGCATGGGCAATTCCTTACGCCAATGATTCTTCTTCCGATTCTTGTTGTTGCGATGGAGAGACTGATTCGTAATAGAAAATGGTATATGCTCACAGTTTTAGTAGGGGTTTCTCTGCTGTGTTCTTATTATTTCCTGTATATGAACACAATCGCACTGGGAATCTATTTTGTGCTTCGAATCGTTTGTACAGAGGAATATCGGAATTGGAAGACATTTTTTGAGCGAGGATTTATTATAGTGGGAAGTTATATTCTGGGGGCATCCCTGGGAGTAATCTCATTATTTACATCTTTTGGAAGTTACATGGGTTCAAGCCGAAGTGGTGGTGGAAAGATTACTGCATTTTTAAGTACAACACCATTATTTTACCGTACAGAATGGCTGGTGGACTTTTTCACGTCCTATATATCGGATAACTTTGCGTCTGGTTTATGGCTTAAGCTTGGATTTGCTCCGCTTGCAATGCTGGCGATCGTAGTACTTTTTACAAGAAAGAACCGAAAGGAACTTCGCTGGCTGTTTGTGATTTTCACGGCATTTTCCCTGTTCCCTGTTTTCGGATATATTTTCAGCGGATTTAGTAATGTAAATAACCGATGGGGTTATATTTATGTGGTGATTGTTTCCTTTATTCTGGCAGAAAGTCTTGATAAGATGCGAGATCTGAGCGGAAAAGAACTGGGAATCATGACAGCGATCACTGGACTTTACGGGCTGGTAAATGCTTTCTCTGACAAGTTGTTTGTTCCAAGTATTTATGGTGCGTTTGGACTTTTGGCAGCAACGCTGATTATGCTGTTCTTATTAAATAGTGATAAGATTACATTTTCTAAGAAACAGTTTAGAGGAATTGTTCTTGGAATGACTGCCCTGGTTATTTTCCTTAATGCAAAGTGGTTTATTACTTCTGGGGATGATAGTTATACGCATCTGGATACCTACGTTTCTGCGGGAGATTCTAAAAAGAAGATTTCCGGGACAGCGTTAAAGCATCTTGATGAAGTACCGGGAGCAGATACGGATGAATTTTACCGAAGCACTAATCTTGTTACAACGGGTAACCTTCGTTCTTCCAGTTTGTTATATGGATATAATGATGTTTCTACATTTAGCAGTACGTTAAATGGCGGTATTGTAAATTATAATAATGCGATGGGTAATTGTCGCTGGAATATTGTAAGTATCTATGATTACAACTTCCGGACTTACCTGAATACGCTTGCGAGCATGAAGTATATGGGTGTTGCAAAGAAGAATACGGCAACAATTCCATATGGCTATAAAAAGGTGCAGGAGACAAAGAATAAATATTATTCTATTTATGAGAATCAATATTCCTTGCCACTTGGGTATACTTACGATAAAATAGTAAATGCAGATAGAATTGATCAGTATTCTGCAGCCGAAAAACAGGAGACTACAATGCTTGCAGCTATTGTGGAAGATAAGGATATGGATAAGAACAGTAATCTTACTGTGGCTACGAAGCTTCCGCTTACTGCACAAAAGTTAAAGATTAAAAATATAAAGCTTAACGGTGTGTCTATGACAAAAGATACGATAGAGATAGAGAAGCCGGGTGCAACGATGAAGTTCTCCTTTGAGGCGCCGGCCAATGCAGAAACTTATCTGTCTCTGGTTGGAGATATTTATGCAGAAAAAGATGCGAAAGAGCATTTTATAACAGCAAGAATTAAGGCTCCGGGCGTAAAATATGGTCATAAGTTCCGTATTGATGCATATACTACCGGGCAAAAGGAATATCTTTTTAATCTGGGATACAGAGAGGGTGCTGTAAAGACATGTACCTTGAAGTTTGTCGGTACAGGCACTTTGAAGTATAGGGATCTTGCGATTTATTCTCAGACGATGTCTAATTATGCAGACAGAGTGAATGCACTTAAAGAGAATTCCCTGCAGAATGCAAAAGCAGAGAAGAATACAGTAACTGGTAATATCACTGTTGACAAAGACAAGATGCTGGTGGTCACTCTCCCATATCAGAAAGGCTGGACAGCATATGTTGACGGCAAAAAGACAGATATTCAGAGGGTAAATTATCAGTATATCGGTATTAATCTTAAAAAAGGAACACATGATATTAAGCTACATTATCAGCTTCCGGGAATTAAGCTTGCATTTATGATTACCGGATGTGGTATCATAGCATTTGTGGCAATTATTATATTTAATATTGTCAGAAAAAGACGAAAGAATTAGAGGATTTTTTAACACACTCTAAGAAAAAATCATTTTGTAAAGGAAAGACAGAATGCAATCAAAGAAATGCCTGGACAGATATGGTAGTGGAAGGCCGCTTTGTCAGAAGTCATGAAGCAGGCAAGATATAATGCATTCTTATTAAAAGGGTGTAGTGAACATAAATAAACATATATAAAGTTTAAGGAGAGATTATCATGGCAGAACAACATTTAACAAAGAGCGAGTTGGCGATTATGGAGGTAATGTGGGAGCAGGAAGAAGCACTTACTGCTTCAGAGATTATCAAAGCATCTGGGGACAAGGAATGGAAGAACAGTTCTATTCATCTCATGGTGAATGCTTTACTTGAAAAAGGATTCCTTGAAGTTGCCGGATTTAAAAAGACAACAAAGAATTATGCGCGTACATTTAAGCCAACTATGACAAAAGAGAAGTATTTTGTGCGCAAAGTTATGGGAAATACTCCAGTAGCAGAGAAGAAAAAGATTTATATGCAGCTGTTAAAAGAAGTGGACGAAATCGAGACACTTGATACAATCAAAGAAGAAATATACGCGCGAAAAAAAGAATTGGAAAATAGATAGTTGACTTTTCCTATCAAGTGGGTATATAATCAACGCATTAAAGTAAATACAGCGGACGCTTAAACCGATGATGTGGAAGTTAGGGCGATTGATGCACTTACAGAGAGACCGGGATGCTGAGAACCGGACAGAACGCAGATTGTCAAGTGGGCCACGGAGGGCAGTGTGAACAGCAGATTCAGGCAGATATCAATTATCTTGCACAGAAGTATTTGAAGAAGTACAGAAACTGATAGAATACGGTGATATGGAAGTTTAAAGCTTACTAGCATTGACGTGAGGACATACGTTAGTTGTCAGGGATATGATGTGTATCCTGTGAGTGCATGAAGATTTTCATGAAGCAAGGTGGTACCGCGGGAGAAGTTTTAGAATTTTACCCGTCCTTGACAGATAGAGAATATTTGTCAGGGACGTTTTTTTATAGTTCTCTGACATCAACAAAGCTGTATTGTGGAAAAACTTTGATAATTGTGGATAAGGAGGATGAAAATGAGAAAAGTTGTGATTATCGGTGCAGGACATGTCGGTTCCCACTGTGGATATGCACTGGCACATTCGGGTATAGCCGGTGAGATTGTCCTTGTGGATGTGGATAAAGATAAGGCACACGCACAGGCATTAGACATTGCAGATAGCGTAAGCTTCTGTGAGAGAGAAACGGTAGTAAGAGATGGTGACTATAAAGATTGCGAAGATGCAGCTCTCGTTGTTGTCGCAATCGGTGAGGCAAGAAAGCCGGGACAGACAAGACTTGATATGTTAGGCCGTTCCGTAGAAATGTTAAAAGAACTTCTCGAACAGTTAAAACCATACAAGATTCCAGGAATTGTCGTAACCATTACCAATCCAGCTGACATTGTAGCCGACTATGTAAGAAAAGGACTTGGCTTAGAAAGAAACAGAGTCTTTGGAACAGGAACTTTATTAGACACCGCAAGATTAATTCGGACATTAAGCGAAGAATCCGGTGTGGGAAGACGTTCTATTCAGGCATATTCCTTAGGAGAACACGGAGATTCCTCTATGATTCCATTCTCATCAGTAACAATCGGGGGACTTCCATTCGATGCTTATGATATTTCTAAGGAAAAAGTCTTAGAAGCAACCAGACAGATTGGAATGACTATCATCGAAGGCAAAAAATCAACTGAATTTGGCATCGGCAGAGCATTAACTGAAATGGCAGCCTGCATCCTCCGTGATGAGAAAAAAATCATGCCGGCCTCTGTATTACTTCAAGGCGAATACGGTCAGCATGATGTACATTGCGGAGTCCCATGTCTCATCGGTAAAAATGGAATTGAGAAAATAATCGAACTTCCATTAACAGAGGAAGAACAGGAGATGCTTAACCAATCTTGTGAGGTAATTAAAAAGCATATAAAAATGGCAAGTGAAAATTAGAACTTAGAATTGCTGGCACTCTGATATTTAACACAAGTTTTAATCTGAAACAATTAAACTTTTAAATTTATATAATCTTGGGGAGAAGCTTTTTACAATATAAGCTGATTAAAAACTTCGGACAACAGATATAGAAAGGAAAAGAAAATGAGAAAATTTAAAAAATTTGTAAGTACAGCAATTATAGCAGCAATGGCAGGAACTCTTTGTTTAACAGGATGTGGTTCTAACAGCAGTTCCGAAAGCAGCACAGGAAGTAGTAAGTCAGAAAAACAGGTTACTGTAGCAGTCGTTCAGCCAATGTCCCACACATCCCTTGACCAGATTCGTGATACTATCACTTCTGAACTTGGAAAAGACGACAACATCAAAGTTGTAACAGATAACGCAAACGGTGATACAGCAGCATTAAGCTCTATCATTGAGAATTATAAATCTGAAGGAGTAGACATTGTTGTTCCAATCGCAACTTCCACAGCACAGACAGCAAAGAGCGTTTATGATGGAGAAGATACACCAATCGTATTCGCCGCAGTTTCAGACCCGGAAGCAGCAGGTCTTACAGGAGAAGATTGTGCGAATATCACGGGTGTTTCTAACAACATTCCAGCAGATGAAATCGTTAAGCTGATCGCTAACTTCCAGCCAGATTACAAGAAGATTGGTTTCCTGTATACATCCAGTGAAACAAACTCCGTATCTACAATCACAGCAGCTAAGAAATACTGTGACGATAATAATATCGCTTATGAAGAGTCTTCTATCTCTAATGTTTCTGAGCTTCAGACAGCAGTAGAATCCCTGATTTCTAAAGGAGTAGATGCACTTTATACTGGTAACGACAACACAATCGCTTCAGCAATGGCTACTTACACAGATGCCGCTTATGCAAAGAAAGTTCCTATCTACTGTGGTGCTGACTCTATGGTTGCAGACGGTGGATTTGCTACAGTTGGTGTAAACTATGTACAGCTTGGAAAACAGGTTGCAGACATGGTAGAAAAGATTGCAAACGGCGAAAAAGTTTCTGATATTCCTTACGAGACAATTTCTGATTATGCAAAATATGTAAATATGCAGGCTGTAAAACAGTTTGGTGGTAACTTTGATAAGAAGGCATTTGAAGGATTTGATGTGCTTGTAGAGGAAGATGGAACAAGTCATTTTAATAAATAATGAATCAAGATTAGAATTGAGGACATAAACATGAATGAAATAGCAGGCATGTTAGTTTCCGCTCTCGGCCAGGGGTTTATCTACGCCCCTATGGCCCTGGGCGTTTTTCTGACATTTAGTATTTTAAAAACCCCTGACCTTACGGTAGAGGGAAGTTTTGTATTTGGAATGACCGCCTGTGTCGTAGTGACGATTGCAGGGCATCCGATTTTAGGGCTTGTTGCTGGCACGCTTGCAGGAGCGGCAGCAGGACTTTGTACGGGACTTTTGCAGACTAAATTAAAGATTGAACCGATTTTATCTGGTATCCTTACAATGACGGGACTTTACACAGTAAACTATGCTATTCTGGGTGGTCAGTCCAACCGTTATTTACAGTATGAAGCAAAAAACAGCTTGGGTGTAACCGTAAATAAACCGGCAGATACTGTATACAAGATATTCCAGAGAGCCTTTGGCAAGGATATGTCATCAGGCATGACCGCATTTTTACTTACCATGATAATCGTTATTGTAACCTGTGCAGTTCTTGTTACATTTTTCCGTACAAGAAATGGTATGGCGATTATTGCAACTGGTGATAATGAGGAAATGGTTCGTTCATCTTCGATTAATGCAGATGTATCCAGAATCGGTGGGGTTATGATTTCTAACGCACTCGTTGCATTTTCCGGCGCGCTTCTTTGCCAGTATCAGAAATACGCAGATTTGAACTGTGGAAATGGTATGCTTGTTATGGGACTCGCCTCGGTAATCATCGGTCTTACTTTCTTTGGTAATCATTCCGTTACAATACAGGCAGTTGGTGTTGTTCTCGGTTCCTTATTATACCGAATCATCATTCAGATTGCATACAAGATTGATATGCCAAGCTATGCAGTTAAATTATTGTCTGCAGTTATCGTTGTAATCGCATTAATTATTCCGTGGTTACAAAAAACATATAAAAAGAAAGGGGGCAGCCGTTAATGAGCAGTCAGTTAAAACTTACAGATATCACAAAAAAGTTTGAGGCAAACACTGTCAATGAAAAAGTTGCCCTCGACCATTTAAATCTCACCGTAGAACCCGGTCAGTTTGTTACTGTACTCGGTTCAAACGGTTCCGGTAAATCTACCATGTTTAACGTCATCCTCGGAAGCCTTTTCCCAGATGAAGGAAAAGTGTACTTAGGAGACAAAGACATTACGAAATTAAAAGACTACAAACGAGCCTTAAACATCGGATGCCTTTACCAGAATCCACTTCGTGGAACCGCTCCGAACCTCACCATTGAGGAAAACCTTGCCCTTGCTTACACAAGAAAGGCTTCCCCGTCTTTCTTTGCCTTAAATAAAAAGGACAGTGCCTACTTTAGAGAAGTCCTTTCCACACTTGGAATGGGACTCGAAGACAGAATGAAAACCAAAATCGGTCTTCTTTCCGGCGGACAGCGACAGGCAGCCTCTCTTTTAATGGCAACCATTGCAGAACCAGAACTCCTATTACTCGATGAACATACCGCAGCCCTTGACCCCGGCGCAGCCGAAAAAGTCATGGCATTAACGAAAAAGATTGTTGAGGAAAATAAGATCACAACCCTTATGATTACGCATGATATGGAATATGCATTAGAATACGGTAGCAGGACGATTATGCTGGATTCTGGAAAAATAGTCATGGATCTGACCGGAAAAGAACGAGAAGAAATGACAACAGGGAAATTAGCCGAACTCTTTTATGGAAAAGCACATAAGAGGGGGTGATTTGCCGCAGGCAAGGGGGAGCGACAGATAAACAGACGAACTCCAGAAGGTAAATAAAGCATATTTGTGACTTTAGTCGCGGCGTGTTGAATGTTCGCTTTCGTGCTCACATCCAACACTTGCTCCGAGGCCACAAATATGCTTTATTTATCTTCTGGAGTTCTGTTTGTTGGCAGCCCGGCAAAGCTAAAGAATCTATAGTCGGATTGCTTGAAGAGCTATTGAGTAGAACCGCTAAAAAATTTATAGTTGTTGAGCAATCGTAAGTGGTAGATAGTGCATACCTTGACCTGCGGTAAACCAGAATTTTACATAGCATCAGCCCATTCATATAAATCGGAACCAATGATATCTGTTCCATCTTCATAATCACTAACTTCGCCATTTTCATCGATATAGCGGATTAATTTCCCGTTAAAATAATAATATCTGTATTCAGAATTATCATCATTAGATTTCATGAAAATGAAAAATGGTTTACTGTTTTTGTAGGATACTTCAACAGTATAATTATCCTGATATACGGTATCAACCATTTTTGTCAGAGTATTATTTCTGTAATAGAACGTTGCCCCATCACTAGAGTCACTTTCCATTGAATCTAAGTTATTTTCAATATCATAATAATCGGTTTTGATTTGATTTATTTTATCTTCAAAACTTATAGAATCCCATGAGGACTCTTCGTTATTATTTTCATTAGAAGAGTCAGAAGAATCATTCCAGGAATCATCGGAGGAATCATCGCTGTAGCTTTCTGAATCATCAGAAAAATCATCCGAATCATCGGTATTATCATAACTTTCAGTATCTTCGTCAGTATATTCTGTAGTGGACTCATAAGGTGCATAGGAACGAGGGCGTTTGTCCCATTGTAAACGATGGTCAAGTTGAAACAGATTCTGAACAAATAATATAATTACTAGAACGCAAGTAATAATAGATAAACTAAGGAGTGCTATTAACCAATTAAAATCATCCATGTTTTTATTGCTAAAGATTATTTTATCCAGTATTGTATAGAACAGGATAGAAATAATAGTCATAGCTAATGCAAAGATTACGCTATCTAATGCGAAAATAAAAACAGAATAAACAGCAGTCATTTGCAAAATCAATGTAAAAATAATAGACCACAGCAGGCAAAGTGCATAATTTATCAGATATAAAAGAGGGAACTCCTTAGCAGCATTTTCCTTTTTGGATATGGTGCCAGCAATAGCCGGTGCGACTAAGGATAACAGCAAAAGAATGGATGAGTATGGAGAAATAAATAACTCTTTTACTGTATAAAAACAATCGGATAATATAGAAAAAATAAGGGCACCGATAATAATAATAACTACAAATTTTATGACATCTAGAATATCCCCTTCAGAAGAAAGACTGGCAGGAGTTATACTGCCGCCTCCAGTGGAAGTATGAGTTGTGGAACTTCCCGTTGTCTGGTTGTCATTGTTATAGTTTGAATTATTATTAGATGAGGCCGAATCATTATTATTTCCGATTTGAAATTGGCCTATCTTTCCATTGTAATATGGAAACATTCCAATATAATCTCCACGATCGTTGTGAACTTCACCGTTTGACCATACACTTCCTAAATAATCACCTTTATAATTTCGTATTTTCCCCTGACTATCTATACTGCCCATATAAGTGCCACTGCTGTCATGGAACTTTCCAAACTTGTCTAAACTACCGAGATAAGTACCGTCAGAAGCGTAAATAGAACCGCTACTGTCAATACTTCCCCACCGAGAACCATCTTTAAAAAAATCAGACATTGAAATCCCTCTTTTCTGTAAAAATATTAGTGTAAATTAATAGCTCTTTCCGCATGATTTGCATTTCTTACCAAAGATACTTAAGCGTCCTTCGCAATATGGACAGATGCCTTTGCCGTTAGCTTGTATTTCTATTTAACCTCCACAGATTTCGCAATGCATAATAAATCCTCCTTTTGTAAAAATATAAGTATCTCGTTTTTTCTATTGTACTCTCCTCATTGTAACAATTTTTTTTCAAATATCTAGCGTTTATGTCTAAATGGTCGTTTTTACGACACTTTTGGTTATAAATCTATAAATGTAGATATGATTTTAAAATAAATAGAGAGCGGATATAGGCAATGAGCAGAACTCAGGGAGATAAATAAAGCATATTTGTGGCCTGGGAGCAAGTGTTGGATGCGAGCGCGTGGAGCGAACATTCAACACGCCGCGACGAAAGCCACAAATATGCTTTATTTATCTCCCTGAGTTCGTCTATTTTTACAGTCTCACAAATTAAAATTCCTCTTGCATAAATCAGAAAAATGTTATATAGTAAAAATATGGAATTAAAGAATGATTAATTACAAAAAGGAGATATTTGTGGACGCATCTATTAAGAAAACAGTGAGAGCGTCAGATAAAGATGCCCAGTATGACGAGAAGGCGAAGAAGCTTTTAGGACATAAAATCATACTGGCGTACATATTGGTAAATACTATAGAGGAATTTCGGGAGATGAATCCGAAGGAAGTAGTTAATTATATAGAAGGAGAACCGTATATTAGTGTAGTTCCGGTTGATTCTGGAATGACTAATGGGAAAAAGAAAGTGGGAGACAACCCAAGAAAAGAATTAGAAGAAGATACGAAAACTACAGAACAGGTTAGCAGGTTAAATACAGAAAACAGTGAGATTAACGAGGGAATGATACGTTTTAACATTATCTTTTATGTCAGGATGAAAGATGGTCTGACTCAGATAATTATTAACGTAGAGGCACAAAAAGAAGAACCGAGAAAATATAAAATAGTAAACAGAGCTATTTTCTATATATGCAGAATAGTATCTTCACAGAAGGGAAGAGATTTTGTAAATTCAGAATATGATAATATGAAAAGAGTTTATTCTATTTGGATTTGTATGAACATGAAAGAACACAGTTTGAGTCATATTCATTTAGAAGAAGAGCAGATTATAGGATCTCATAAATGGAAAGGCGATTTAGATCTTCTCAATATTATAATAATAGGAATCGCAAAAAGCTTACCGGAAAAAGAAGAAAAATACGAATTACATCGTTTATTATCAGCACTTTTATCCTCGGACTTGGAGGTAGAAGATAAATTGGATATAATGGAGAAAGAATACGATATCCCATTGGAAAATGATATAAGAAAGGATGTGAAGGAAATGTGTAACTTAAGTCAGGGGATTAGGGAAGAAGCGTTTGAAGAGGGACAGGAATACGGTTATAGAGAAGGTCAAGAAAAAGGAGAAAAACAAAAATTAGTTAGAGTGGTTACTAAAATGCATGAGGCAAAGTTCCCGTTAGAACAGATCGCAGCAATAGCAGAAATTAGTATGGAGAAAGTGAAAGAGATTATAGGATGATTTTCTAATTTCATTCCAGCAGCCACTGTCAGAACCATTGAAGCACAATCCTCCCCATTTGTGGCCTGGGAGCAAGTGTTGGATGCGAGCGTATAAGTGAGCATTCAACACGCCGCGACGAAAGTCACAAATGGGGAGGATTGTGCTTCGATGGTTCGTCAGTTCGTCAGTTCGCCTTGAATACCAAGCTTTCTACTTCATCTGTTTTGTTAAAACATTTTGTGGTAATATATCAGATGTGAGATGACTCCCACCTCTTCAGGTGGCGAGGAGCAAATTAGTATCAGTGGTGGGAGTCAATCCCCCATCTGATATAGCCTCCGGCAGGATTGCAGAGATGCGCAAAAGAAATATGTCATGCTTTGCATGACGCGCATCTCGCAGCAAGAATGCCGAGGCATTCTTGAAATAATAAAACTGCGTGAATATTATCATACAGACAGGAGTACGAGATGAAAAGCAGAGTCCAGAAAAAAGAAACGCGTTGGGAGAAGCTTGATAATACAGCGAATCTTTTCCCGGTTATCGCGAATGAGACGATGACAAATGTATATAGAATCGCTGTGATTCTTTCGGAGAATATTGAGCCAGAGTGTCTGCAGGAGGCATTAGAGCAGGTTCTGCCCTGGTTTAACACAATGAATGTACGGATGAGAACGGGAATGTTCTGGTATTATTTTGAGACAAATGTAAAGGGAAAGCCAGTTGTGCGTGAGGAGGAAGATTTTCCTTGTCGTTATATAGAGCAGCATCGGAATAAAAGTTATTTATTTCGGGTGACATACTATAAGAACCGAATTAATTTGGAAGTATTTCATGCGCTTGCAGATGGAATGGGAGCGGTGAACTTTTTAAGGGAATTGACATATCAGTATTTGAGGATTTGTTATCCGCAGCTTTCAGGTGAGATGGGTGACCGGCTCTGCGATGATACGTCGCTTGATACAGAGGACAGTTATTTAAAGAATTATAAAAAGGCAGGGAAGAAGACTTATAAGTCTGTTCCAGCAGTGCACATGAAGGGAGAACGTCTTGTTCGAGGTGAACTAGGGATTATTCATGGGTATATGTCAGTGAGACAGCTTAAAGAGAAGGCAAAAGAACTTGGGATGAGTATTAATGAATATTTATCCGGGATTTTTGTATACAGCATTTATAAAGGATATTTGCATGGAAATGTTTCAAAAAAGCCGATTGTGCTGTGTGTTCCGGTGAATCTGCGGCCGTTTTTTGGCTCAATGACAACAAGGAATTTCTTTGCGATGGCGAGTGCCTCTTTTTTACCGGAAAAGGAAAAATACGAGCGGCAGGAAGTGATGAAGCTGGTGCAGGCAGAGTTAAAGAGGCAGATTACACAGGAGAATCTGGAAAAAATGATTGCATACAATGTGTCAAACCAGAAGAATTATGCATTGCGGGTAGTCCCTCTTTTCCTGAAAAAGCCAGCGATTAAGCTTGTATATTTGATGAGTGCGAAGGCAACGACAACAACGATTACAAATATGGGACGAATGATTGTGGATGAGGCATACCGCCCATATATCAAGCGTTTTCAGATAATACTGTCTCCATCGACCGGGCAGAATACAAAGGCAACAGTCTGCTCCTATGGGGATGAACTGACATTTACTTTTAGTTCGCTTTTAAAGGATACTTCAGTACAGAAAGTATTTTTTAGAAGTCTTGCGGAGGACGGCATTGATGTAGAGATAGAAACGAATGGAGTGTATTATGATTAATGAAAAGCATTTTTCAACACGCTCTGGCATTCCGAATAGAAAGTTTGAATGTACTATAATTAATAGAAAGTGTTTGCTGAGAGGAGGTGCATTTTCCCATGAATAAATGTAAGAGATGCAACGTGTGGGTTGCGGATGATACAATGGTTTGCCCGCTGTGTCATACAATATTGACGGAAGAAAAGTCAAAGGGACAGAAATCAGGCAGCGGATTTCCAGATAGTGAATTTGAATATAATGGAGCCAGGTATGTTGATATAGATTCCGTAGCAGATAAAAGATTTCTGATACAAGGTCCGGGCTATCCTGATGTAAAGAAAAATACAAGACGTTTCCGAAAAGCAGGGCGAATTCTCCTGTTTATTTCGCTTGCGTTAGAAATGCTGCTTGCATTTATCAACTATCTGACATTTGATATGGCACCGAAATACTGGTCTGTTGTAACTGGGGGGATTATTGCCTATCTCATATTGACAATGTGGGATATTTTCAGGAAAGTGTTTCCGTATTGAAGGATGCGGCTTCGGCTGTTTACGGTGCTCGCGCA
>ENA-OURZ01001566-OURZ01001566.1-human-gut-metagenome-genome-assembly--contig:-NODE-1566-length-24801-cov-4.767841_pt1 | contig 24801 bp, 16 predicted proteins | sample MGYA00242073_ERZ509195 | MGnify/ENA primary metagenome ERZ509195 (study PRJEB26280, sample SAMEA2338837) | human gut metagenome | biome: human gut; feature: human-associated habitat; material: faeces...
CCCTCCTGAGTTAAAGAAAAATACATCTGGCGTTTGTCGTCATCGCCCAATATCCGTTCGATGAGACCTTTTTTTTCTACCGAACGAATCACTTTCGATGTATTGGAATGAGTAAGCCCCAACAGCTTGGCGATATCTCCCGAAGAGAGCCTCGGTTCTTGACGAAGGCAACACAAAAGCATCCCTTCGTTCAGGCAAAGCCCGTATCTCTTCTCAAATCTTGTTTCAAAATCGGTTATCGCTCTATAAAAATCACGAATCTTACAAAATGGTTCCATACTTATCTTCCAATCGATATATAGCTTTCATACCACAGTGGCGGACACATTTCCCGCATTCGATACATTTATCCGAATCGATACGAGGCAAGCCGAAACCGGTCTGGCTGATGGCCTGTTGCGGACAAATCGAAATCAACGGACAACGATGATTCTGCGGACAACGGTTCTTATCTACGACAAGAGGCATAAAATTACTCATTTTTTCAATAATACACCATCGATTGCCTCTTTAAACGAACTTTTGGGCATCGCCCCCATAGCCATTTGAGGCTTATCGTTCATGGGTATAAACAAAAACGAGGGTATACTACGGATATTGAACAATGCCGCTAACTCTTGTTCCTGCTCGGTATTCACCTTATAAACATAAATCTGCCCGTCATACTCCGCAGCCAGCTCTTCCAATACCGGAGCCACCATTTTACACGGTCCGCACCAAGAGGCATAGAAATCGATAATCGCCGGTTTATCTCCTAAATATATCCACTCCTCGGGATTTTTTTCATAATCCACTATTTTCTTTAAAAAATCAGCCTTTGTCAATTCGATCGTTTTCATTTTATTTTCTTTTTTACCATTATTTATCGCTTTCGTTTCACAGGCGGCAAGCATAAGCGATAGTATACCCACCGTCAAAAACAACACTCGTTTAATCATATTTCTTTTCTCTTTTGAATGAACTTACAAACAATCCTCCTATCGCTGCTCCCCAAACCGTACTGGCAAAAGGAGAAGAAGTAATAGGACACGTACCCGTCGCACAACCTACGAACCGCCAATAAAGATAACCGCCCAAAGCACCTAACAGAATACCTGTGACCGGGAGCCAATAACGTTTCAACAGCATTTTCATTTTTCAAATTTATTATTTAGTTCTTAATTTATTTTCCAATAGAAATATATTCTACAAGAAATATCACAACAAATATATTTTCTATTTTCCATTAAAACAATTTTCCATAGGAAATATATTCAATTATAACGTTTTTTAACCACCAAGTATCTGCCCTATCCTCTCATATTTTATTTAGTTTAGGCGTAGTAAGAACAAGTAGAGGGCTACTTTAAACACCTCCCCTGCCGTACCCCGTAGCATTGCGGGGTGTGACGCAACCATACGAACAGGGGAGAAGTGCACAATGCTATCCTTATACCGAAACTGAAACACCACTTCCAATCCTCTCCCCCCGCCGTGTCCCGTGACATTGCGGGGTGTGGCGCAGCCATATAGGGGAGGTGTCCGAAGGACGGAGAGGTTAAAAAATATCTGCAACAAAGGAAACGTATCAAGGAAACTATCCGCCCTTCTCCTCCATGCGACAAAAAATAAAAGAGACTACAAAAACAAAAGATGCTGAAAAGAGAGATTTGTGAGAAATACTTCATCGGTAAATAAAGAAATGATACATACCATTCCTCTTTTTTTGCTAATTTTGCGACAAAACCCACAGCGAACAAATGAATTACAAAGTCTTTGCTCCACACGACTGCCACATAGAAGTCGAACTGCCGGCATCCAAAAGTATCAGCAACAGGGCACTCGTCATAAACGCCCTGTGCGACGATTCGATACCGATAACCAACGTGTCCGACTGTGACGACACACGGGTCATGAAACAGGCTTTCACGAAAAAAAACAGTTCGATCGATATACACGGAGCAGGAACAGCCATGCGATTTCTCACGGCCTACTATGCTCAAAAACGAGATTACGAATGTATCATATCGGGCTCCGAGAGAATGAAACAACGCCCCATAAAAATACTGGTCGATGCTCTACGCTCTCTGGGAGCAGATATCCGATACGTCGACAAAGAAGGATTCCCCCCTTTGCAAATTTTTGGGAAAGAACTAAGAGGCGGAGAGCTTTCTCTACCGGGCAATGTCAGCTCCCAATACATATCGGCACTACTCATGATAGCACCTTATATGCAAAACGGATTGGAGCTGACCCTCACAGGCAAAATAGTTTCTACGCCTTATATCGAAATGACTCTCGAAATGATGTCTCATTTCGGTATAGAGACACACCGCTCCAACAATACCATACGAGTTCCGGCCGGCCGATACTGCCCGAAGCAATTCCGAATAGAACCGGATTGGTCGGCAGCTTCCTATTGGTATGAAATCGCGGTGCTCGCACCCGAAGCTGAGATATTCCTGCCGAATCTCTCGAACAAAAGCCTTCAAGGCGATGCCCGCATAGCCGCACTTTTCGAACCGCTGGGTGTTTCCAGCCTATTTTCTCAGGAAGGCGTAAAACTAAGAAAATCGGACAGAACCATTTCATTATACGAACAGGACCTATCCGAGCAACCCGACTTGGCCCAAACCCTTGTCGTAACTTGCTGTTTAATAGGGCTTCCGTTCAAATTCACAGGCCTGCAAACTCTTAAAATAAAGGAAACAGATCGCATATCCGCTCTACAAAATGAACTTATTAAATTAGGATATAAACTAATATCTTCGGATATTTCGCTCGAATGGAACGGAGAATCTATCGCTCCGAAGGTTGCACCGGTCATAGAAACCTACGACGATCATCGCATGGCTATGGCATTTGCCCCGGCCTCGTTTCTCTTCCCGGGAATAAAGATAAAAGACATTTCGGTAGTGGATAAATCATACCCCAACTATTGGAAAGACCTCTGTAAAGCAGGCTTCTCGCTTGAAAAGGACGAAAAAGAAGGAACACGATTATGATTATACTCATCTCTGCCATCATACTCTTAGGTATTGTTACTTACTATTTCCATCGACGGGATTTAAAAAAACAGGTCGAAAAAACTAATAAAATAGTTCAAACCGAAATTCAGGAACCTCCGCAAGAATGTTGCGGACAACATCTCGTTTGCGAACGCGACAGCCTGCTCGCCGGAGTAAGCAAAACAATAGAATACTACGACGACGAAGAGCTCGATGCTTGGAAAGGAATCGAACCCGACAGCTATACACCCGAACAAATAGAACTCTTTCGGGAAATTTTCTATACGCTACGACCGGAAGATGTGCCGGGGTGGGTACGCAGTTTGCAATTACGGCAAATCGCCGTCCCCGAGTCACTGCGAGACGAAATACTGCTCGTTGTCAATGAACAAAGAACGATCGACAAATAATTGCTTATGATAGACATTCTCAATTATACATTCTTTCAAAATGCTTTGTGGGCGATACTACTCATTTCCATAACAAGTGCCATCATCGGCACATACATCGTCGCACGCCGCATGCTATTTATTACCGGGGGCATAACCCATGCATCTTTCGGTGGTTTGGGTGTAGGGTATTACCTCGGCATCAATCCCACGCTTTCGGCTCTTGTTTTCGCTATCCTTTCCGCATTGGGAGTCGAATGGCTGTCTCGGGGCAAATCGGTTCGTGAAGACTCTGCCATAGCGGTCGTATGGGCGTTAGGCATGGCAATCGGGATCATTTTTATTTTCATGACACCCGGCTACACACCGGGGCTCACGGAATTTCTTTTCGGAAACATTCTCACCATCACCCGCATGGATATATTCATCTTTGCGGCCTTTGCCGCATTATTGATTTTCTACACCGTGTTGCAATACAAGACCATCGTATATACGGCTTTCGATGCCGACTTTGCCCACACCCGCGGTATCAAGACACGCCTCGTCAACTATATCATGACATTTTTTGTGGCGACCGCCGTGGTTCTTACCATTCGTCTGGTCGGTATCATGCTCCTCATCTCCATACTCTCTTTACCGCAAATGATCGCCGAACTTTTCTGTCACAAATTCCGAAATATCGTTTGGCTGTCGGGAGCAATCAATCTCCTCTGCGGCATAGGAGGACTGTTACTCTCCTATTGGCTCGACGTCCCTGCGGGGGCAACCATCGTATTTACCTTGATAATCGCCTATTTTGTTGTAAAAATTATAGCTTCCTACCTACATTCTGCAACCGGTAAAAAGCAATAAAACAGGAAAAATTCAGTTTAAAAAATGGAGCATTATCCCTATAACATCGATTGAAAAAAAGAATACTACATACTATCGGTTTATTTATTGTTCTTACACTCGTATCTTGTTCCACGAAAAAGAATACGGCGGTGACACGTTTTTACCATAGCTTTACCACCCGCTACAACGTCTATTTCAACGGAATAGAAAATTACAAAGAACAACTCAAAGAGATGGAAGAAGGATACGAGGATAATTTCACGGACCTCCTGCTCATGCATCCGGCACAAGCCTATGCAAATCCCAAAGATCCGCAACCATCGGGAAGTTTCGATCGGACTATCGAGAAATGCCAGAAAGCCATACAGTTGCATTCCATTAAGAAAAGGCCGAAAAGAAATTCTAAAAAAATGAGCGACCCCAAATACCGGGAGTATATGAAACGGGACGAATACAACCCGTTTATTCACAACGCATGGAGACTTATGGGAAAAGCACAATACTACAAAGGCGATTTCCTCGGAGCCGCTGCGACCTTCCTTTATATATCCCGCCATTTCACTTGGATGCCCGATTTGGTAGCAGAGTCGCGCATTTGGCAAGCTCGGTGTTACATCGCTATGGGCTGGTTGTACGAAGCGGAAGATATACTGCTCAAAATCAACAACGAGAAATTGCCCGAATCCCAAAACAACTGGTTTGCGACAGTCAATGCCGATTACCTTGTTCACAAAGGAGAATACGAAAAAGCCATTCCTTTTCTCGAAACGGCCATTAAGTCTGCTTCGAGCAAACAACAACGCATCCGAATGACATTCCTGCTGGCGCAACTCTATGCAGCCACACAAAATCCTACGAAAGCATACCAGACATACGGAAAAGTCATCGGCATGAATCCACCCTATCGAACCGAATTCAATGCTCGGATCAAACAAACCGAAGTCTATTCGGGGAAAGATATTTCGAAAGAAGTGAAGAAACTCACCCGTATGGCTTCCCGGGAGCGTAACAAAGAATATCTCGATCAAATATACTACGCCATCGGCAATCTCTACCTGTCCCGCAAAGATACGCTCAAAGCGATGGAAAACTACCGCTTGGCAAACCAGAAGAGCACTCGTAACGGCATAGAAAAAGCCATCTGCCAAATCACGCTCGGCAATCTCTATTTCGAAAGAAGAGAGTATGTCGATGCCCAACCGTGCTATGCCGAAGCCATTCCCCAACTGAAAGAAGACTATCCCCAATACGATCTGCTCTCCCGACGATCGTCCGTCCTCGACGAGCTGGTTGTCTATGCACAAAATGTCGAGCTGCAAGACAGTTTGCAAAACTTGGCGGCCATGAGTGAAGACGACCGGAACAAAGCCATACAAAAAATCATCGATGACCTCATCAAAAAAGAAAAAGAAGAGGCCGAAGCACAACAGCGAGAAGAATATCTCGCCCAACAGCAAGGACCTCAATTCAACAACGACAACTCGGCCAAACAAAATACGACGATTCTTTCTGGGGACAAATCATGGTACTTCTATAACAAGCCTATGGTTTCTGCCGGTAAAACCGAATTCCAACGGATTTGGGGTAGCCGAAAACTCGAAGACGACTGGCGTCGTCGCAACAAATCGGGATTCTCCATGAGCGACTTTGCCGAGCAATCGGGAAACAATGAGAATGAAGATGTGGCCGACAATTCTCTACCCGATGAAGAAAACCCCGACAGCATACAATCCGATGCGGCCGACGATCCTCATAAACCCGAATTCTACCTCAAACAAATACCTATGACACCAGAGGCAATGGAAACATCGAACGAAGTCGTTGCCGAAGGTTTGTTCAACATGGGTATTATCCTCAAAAACAAACTCGAAGACTACCCGGCGGCCATCGCCAACTTCAACTTATTGGAAGAGCGGTTCCCCGAGAACCCCTACCGACTCGACGTATACTATAACATGTACCTCATGTACATGCGTAACGGAGATGTCGTCACCGCAGGGATATACCGGGACAAGATTCGTTCTGTATTCCCCGAAAGCCCCTACGCGCAAGCTATGGCCGATCCGCATTATTTGGATAATCTGCGGCGCATGAGCACTGTCCAAGATTCTATTTACGAAGCCACCTATGCCGCTTATATCGAAAACGACAACAGAACGGTACACGGGAACACGACTTTCATGAAAGAAAAATATCCGCTCTCGCCGCTTATGCCCAAATTCCTTTTCCTCGATGCGCTGGCCTACATCGGTGACAAACAGTACGACCATTTCAAAGCAGGCTTGAAAGATCTGCTCGAACGTTACCCGCAAGCCGATGTTTCGCCTATGGCGACCACAATGCTCAAAGGAGTCGCTCAGGGACGTCAGGTTGCCGAAGGCAGCGGAAACATGCGGGGAATGATTTGGAAGGCACGGCTCACAAACGATACGACGACGTTGGCGAACGATACCGCTCAGGCAACGTTCACACAAGACCTGAATGCACCGCACGTGCTGCTTCTGGTCTATGCGACCGACAGCGTGTCGTCCAATCAATTACTCTTCGACGTGGCGAAACACAACTTCACCAGCTTCGTCATTAAAGATTTCGACCTCGAAATAATGACCTTTAACGAAATAAGTATGTTAGTTGTCAAAGGATTTAATAACTTTGACGAGTTATCCCACTATCGTCGGGTTCTCGATAACAGCGAAACATTCCGTTACCCGCCGGGAGTAAGCCCCGTAATGATCAGCGAGGATAACTTCAAGAAACTGCTCGAAGGATACAGTTTCGAAGACTATTTCTTATTCCTTGAAAACAATCCTCAACCGACAGAGCCTTATGAAAAACGGTAAAATACTTTGGGCCGACGATGAAATCGATTTACTAAAACCGCATATCCTCTTTCTACAACAAAAAGGATATGAAGTCACAACCGTATCGAATGGACGAGATGCGCTTGAAAAAGCTGCTCATGAGACCTTCGACCTCATTATCCTCGACGAAAACATGCCGGGATTGAGCGGGCTCGATACCCTCGGCCAGATCAAGATGGAAAATCCCGAGATTCCCGTCGTCATGATCACCAAGAGCGAAGAAGAAAACATCATGAACCAAGCCATCGGAAACAAAATATCCGATTACCTCATCAAGCCGGTCAATCCCAATCAGATTCTCCTCTCCATAAAGAAAAATCTCCACCACAAAGAGATCATCTTGGAAAAGACATCGAGCGACTATCGACAGGAGTTCCAACACATTAGTAGCCAAATAAACGACTCCTATTCTTGGAACGACTGGTTCGACGTTTACAAAAAGCTCGTGTTCTGGGAATTGGAACTTGCACAAGCCGAAAGCGATATGGACGAACTGCTCACCATGCAGAAGACCGAAGCCAACAGCGCTTTCGCCAAATTCGTCAAGAAAAACTACGAAAAGTGGATTACCGGAGGCGAGCACCCCTTGATGAGCCATGAACTTTTCAAAACCAAAGTCTTCCCCCTCATCGACAACGGGGAGAAAGTATTTTTCATACTCATCGACAATTTCCGTTTCGACCAATGGAGAGTGATCAAACCTCTGCTTAACGAATACTTTACGGCCGAGGAAGACCTCTATTTCAGTATCCTGCCCACAGCCACACAATATGCCCGCAACGCTATCTTCTCCGGGTTGCTGCCCAACCAGATAGCTCGCATGTTCCCTGACCTGTGGGTAGACGAGGACGAAGAGGAAGGAAAAAACCTGAACGAGGCTCCCCTCATTCAGACACTGCTCGACCGGTTCCGCAAACGATATACATTCTCTTACAATAAAATCAACGAATCGGCATTCGGCGAAAGACTCATTCAAAACTTCCCGCAAATCGAGAATAACCAACTCAATGTCTGCGTGCTCAATTTCGTCGATATGCTTTCCCATGCTCGCACCGAATCCAAAATGATTCGTGAGCTCGCCTCCTCGGAGGCCGCCTACCGCTCCATTACCGAGTCTTGGTTCCGCCACTCGTCGGCGCTCGACCTCTTCCGCAAAATCGCCGAAAAAGATTTTAAAATCATTCTCACCACCGATCACGGGACGGTACACGTCAATAACCCCATCAAAGTAATCGGCGATAAAAATACCAATACCAACTTACGGTATAAAGTAGGGAAATCGCTCAGCTACAACCCCAAGCAGGTATATGAAATCAAAACACCCGAACGATACGGACTGCCGTCGCCCAACGTCAGCTCCACCTACATATTCGCCACGAACCACGACTTCTTTGCATACCCCAATAATTACAATTACTACGTAGGGTACTATAAAGATACGTTCCAACACGGAGGCATCTCTATGGAAGAAATGATGATTCCTTTGATAACACTCACGAAAAAATAAAAACTCATGCACACGCTTACGATAAAAAATCTCGACCAAATACAAGAAACAGCCCGCCAATTCATTAAGCTCATGGGCGACAATACGGTATTCGCTTTTCACGGCAACATGGGAGCCGGAAAAACGACTTTCATTAAAGCCGTTTGTGAAGAACTCGGTGTAGACGACCCCGTCAATAGTCCCACATTCGCCATTATCAACGAATACCGGTCCGCTACTACCGGCGAACTCATCTACCACTTCGATTGCTACCGGCTCGACAAAATCGAAGAAGCCTATGACCTCGGAGCCGAAGACTATTTCGCCAGCGGGGCTCTCTGCTTCATCGAATGGCCCGACAAAATCGAAGAGCTGCTCCCCTACGATTGTGTAAATGTCCATATCGCCGAGACCGAAAACGGAGCCCGGTCCATTACACTCGACATCTGAAAATCATAGAATCGCCCCGAAACTCCAATCCTATATTTTTCTTGCCAAGCGAGGTATCGGAAAAATAGGAGAAATATACTCAGGAAAAAAATGTTGAACCCTCTACCACAATGAACGACACTCCGGCACTCATTCCTGCACTCATCGTTCTATGCCTGTTTCTCATATCGGGCATACTGTCCCTCTGTGCGGCGATAGCCGACTGGAATTGGTTCTTCAACAGCAAGAACTGCCGCATGCTCACATCGAAACTTTCCCGCCGAAAAGCCCGTTGGCTTTATGGAATCATCGGCTGTCTCATTCTCTATATGACAGTAGTCATCGCTCTCGATATCTTATCAAAACCCCCGATTATCGACAACTAAATCAAATTGCCCCCTTTTCTCTCTTTACCTCCATAAAAACAAAAATTCTTCCTCATTGTTATATAAATAGATTCAGTCATATTGACTCAAATATTAAAATATAACAATAACATTATGAAAAAACTTTTGTTGGGAGCAATCTCCTTTCTCGTCCTCTTCTCTGCTTGTAAAGACGATGACAATGTAAACAGTAACACCACACCGCCGGAAGAGACTCAACTGGTAACCCCCGAAGTAAGAGCCCGTATCGCCGACCCTCTCAATCAAAACCCGTTTACGGGTATTCTCGAAATTTATCCGTGTAATGCCGAAACTTCCATTTATTACGGGAACTTTATCAACGGAAATAAAACTGTGTTCAATGGATACTATACCATATTAGACGGGCATGTATATGGAGAATACAATAGACCGCTCCATCTTCCTCTGGGAACATACAATATGGTATATTGGGGAACTCCGAAATACGATGACCCCATTTATAATACACCGGCCATTAACTCCCCCGGCATAACGCAAGGAGTTGACCTTTCCAATTTATATTTCAGATTAAGGGCCAATACCGATAATACTTACATGCCCGTATATGATTTAGTGCATGCTGTAAAACCGGCACAAATAGGAAAAGAAGATTTACAGGCTTCATTGACGCGTGTAACTGCCGGACTTAAAATAATTGCAAAAATGAAGCAAAACGAAGTTTTCAGCCCTATGATTACAAACATTCAAGCTCGTATCGGAGGTATTGCCGAAAAGATGAACTTCTATACAGCCGAAACTGAAAACAAGACCAAAACAGTAAAATTTAATCTGGAACGTTCTACCGACGGGACAATCATGAGCAACGCTACGGTCATGCTGTTCCCCTCCGCCGAGAATCCTCCTTTGGAACTGATCATTACATTGGAAGACGGTAGCGAACATAAACTCTCCAAAAATTTAAGTTCGACCCTTTCGGAAAACACAAAACTGACTCTCAACATCATTTTGGGAGAAATCATGTCCGGTGAAACGCCCGGCGACTTCTCTATCGAGGACTGGAACGAGATAAGCGAAACTATCGAATTCCCGGTTATAAATTAACAAACTATATATATTATACTTACACAAGAAAAGCGGTCAATTCTTTGACCGCTTTTCTTGTATGATAACCCCATTTCCCTATCTCGGGATATCAAGTAGAAAATCAAAGGGGAAAATAAACATAAATTTTAGCGAACGCAATGAATTGCATTTATCCTTCTCCCCTGCTTCGATACTTAGGAGAAGGTCGAATACGTCTTGTCTTACCGGCAAATTACGCGATAAAAGAATGTCGCAAAACACCTCCCCTATCTCATCTACGATGAGCAGAGGGAGAGGTGCACACCCTATTTGTTGCTGCCGTTGATATTACTCCTTCTCTTCTGCCATCTCCCGTAACATTGCGGGGTATTTCAGTTTTCCCTATCGAAGATATATAAAACTCCTCTCCTGCCGTGCCCCGCAGCATTGCGGGGTGTTGCGGAGTAATATAGGGGAGGTGGCACGTAGTGACGGAGGGGTTAAAAAATATCCGCAACAGAGGAAACGTATCAAGGCATCAACCTCTCTCCCAGTGTGCCGCAAATATCGAGAAGATACCGAAGAAACGACAATCCGTTATTCCTCCACGATTACTATTTCCTCGTCCTCTTTAATCTGGCGATACATAGCTACCGTCATGAACATAGTGATAATCATAGTTACGAATACACCTATAATCAAAGCTACGAGCCCTAATAAATTCAGAACGATAATCATCAAAATACAAAGGAGGATAGTCCACATGTTTCCCTGTGTCATCGTCCAGCTTTTACGAACCGCGCCCATAACCCCGATAGAAGAATCTTCGACGTAAGCATAAACAGCGAACATCAGCCGCAAAGCAATATAAAGAGACACCAAAAGCAGCACCAAAAACAGAATACCCGTCACTCCGCCGAATGCCTGTCCCATAAAATGTCCGAATGAATAAGGATCGGCCAAAAAAGAAACCGCACTTGCTCCCGCTCCGATAGACAAAACGATAAAGCCCAACACCAATGGAATACAATAACAAACGGCAACCATAAAATTCACCCCTATGAGCCCGCCCAATTTCGGGAGTAATTCTCCGAATACTGAGAACGAAGGTTCTTCCCCATCGTATGCATTCAATAAAATTTTAGCGAATCCCGCACTGACCCACACAGACAAAACCAGATTCACTAAATACAAAATCCAATAGCGAAACGTAGTCGTATCGGCTCCGCTGAGCAAGCTGATGACCCACGATAAAACCATATAACCCAAAACCAGACCGAGCATAACGATAAAATGCTTCTTGGTCAATTCCCAACCCTTTTTGAGAGCGCCCGAGGGCGACAGATGTAGTGATTTCATATCATCAAAATTTAATTGTGTTTTCAATACATGCCAAGAAGGTGCAAACGCAATCAGAAACAAATTCTTCTGAATATGCCGAGTGCAACCCGCTTTCGCAACGTATGCAAATATAATATATTAAAAGAAAAAAACATAACTCAAAAACAACAATAATGTAATTTTTCGCTAATTTTGAAATATCTTTTTTTATCCAAAAGAGCGAAAACGCATGAAAACCATTCGTATCGAAAACAATTTTGCACAGGTCTGCCCCGGCCTGAAAATTGGTATCATCGGAGCACAAGTAACCAACACCGAAACCGATCCTCGTCTGTGGGAACAAATAGACGACGAAGCCTCCCGCATCGCAGCCGCCTACAAAATCGACGAAATAAACAAACGACCCGCCATACAAGCCACACGAAAAGCCTATCGGTCTTTCGGTAAAGACCCCAATCGGTATCGAGTTTCCTCCGAGGCCCTTTGCAGGCGCATTATCAGAGGTCTGGGAATCTATCGCATCGATACGTTGGTCGATCTCATCAATCTGGTCTCTGTCCGTTCGGGATACTCCATCGGAGCTTTCGATGCCGATCGTATCGAAGGAGACACTCTCATTTTGGGAGTCGGGAAAGAAGGAGAAATCTTCCGAGGTATCGGCCGGGGCGTTCTCAATATCGAAGGACTCCCGGTTTACCGCGACGATAAAGGAGGTATAGGCACGCCCACCAGCGACGAGGAACGGACTAAAATAACGCTCGACACCAAAAACTTGTTCGTTATAATCAATGCTTATGGCGAAGAAATGCCTCTCGACGAAACCATAGCCTTCACAACGGGGCTGCTACGGCAATACGCTTCTGCCGAGAATATCCGCACAGACATAGTTTCGGCCGACCTTTTCATCGATTAAGATCGAGTACTTCTGTAAAAGATAGCGCTGCATTTCCTTGACAAAAAGGGAATATTTTCCTATTTTTGCTAAAAGCATCAGCGTTATGAAAAAATTTCGGATTTCCCTCCTGTGGCAAGTCCTCATCGCCATAGCGACAGGTATCGCGCTGGGACAGTTCCTGCCCGTTCCCGTCGCACGTATATTCGTCACCTTCAACGGGCTGTTCGGCAACTTTCTCACCTTTGCCATTCCGCTCATTATCATCGGACTGATTATCCCGGCCATTTCCGATTTGGGGAAAGGCGCAGGACGGTTGTTACTCGTCACGGCGGCCATCGCCTACGGTTCCACCGTATTTTCGGGATTCTTCACCTATTTCAGTGGAAGAGCTGTTTTCCCGGAACTGATTACCGAATCCGCACACACAGCGGCGATAATAGACAACCCCGGTAACATGGCGTTAAAGCCCTATTTTACAGTCGAGATGCCTGCCCCTCTCGACATCATGACCGCCCTGCTGCTCTCTTTCTGTATTGGATTGGGACTATCCGTAGTCAAAGGCAACACCCTGAGAATGGCCGCCGCCGATTTCCGCGACATTGTCTCCTTGCTTATAGCAAAAGTCATTATACCGTTATTGCCGCTACACATTTTCGGGATATTTCTCAACATGACGGTTTCGGGACAAGTCGCCTCGATTATCTCCGTTTTTGTCAAAATCATCGTAGTCATATTCATCTTACACATTCTTTTGCTGCTCGTTCAATTCGTCTTAGCCGGTATCATCGGGAGAAAAAATCCGCTGCGATTATTGAAAAATATGCTTCCCGCTTATGCCACCGCGCTCGGCACGCAATCTTCCGCAGCGACCATTCCGGTCACGTTGGCTCAAACCATTAAAAACGGAGTGAGCAAAAACATTGCCACCTTTGTTATTCCTTTATGCGCCACCATACATCTATCGGGTAGCACGATGAAAATCACGGCATGTGCCATGGCAATTATGATGATGAGCGGCATGCCCATAAATACGACAGATTTCAGTGGGTTCATACTCATGCTCGGCATTACGATGGTCGCAGCGCCCGGAGTTCCCGGCGGAGCTATTATGGCGGCGTTAGGCATACTTGAAGGCATGCTGGGGTTCGACGAAACGGCACAAGCTCTCATGATAGCGCTATATATTGCGATGGATAGCTTCGGAACCGCTTGCAATGTCACAGGCGACGGAGCCATTGCCGTCATTGTCGACCGAATAGATGGGAAAAAAGAAAATCTCATGCAGCATTCCTAAAACAAAAACCGTCTTTCAAATATATACTATTAAGTAAAATTTATTTATAAATACCCAACATATTAACACTTTCAGACATGAAAAAAGGAATATGGATCATCGTGACAGCCCTCCTTTCGTTAGGGGCCATCATCGGGGCAAATGCTCTGGTAAGCACGACAAACGTAAATACTATGAAGAAAAAATTATCGACCGAAGAACAAATCAAGATTGCACCGAAAGCGGCCGTCGACTCGGCAACGGTCGCTTTGAAAAAAGCACTGTCCCAACAAAATGCTCCGGCTGTAATCGCCGCACTTGTCAAACAATCTGCGGCACAACTCCTCATCGACAGGGACAGCCTCCCGGCGATTATCGATAAGACAACCGCTCTCGCCGATCGTTCCGAGAACCCTGTCGAACAAAGTTTGCTACGGCTGTTAACAGCTCAGATGTACAATCTCTATCTCGACAGAAATTATCAGATACGCTGGCGGGACGAAATCAACGATTTCTCGTTACCCGTCGAGTCTTGGAGCAAAAACATGTTTACCGAAAAAATAGATACGCTCCTCGCACAAGCCACGGCCCCGGCCGAAGCCTTACAAAACACACCGATCGAGAGTTACCGAGAGGCGCTTTCCATAGGGACCGACTCGCTCTTCCGCCCTACACTTTACGACTTCGTGCTGAACGAAGCCATAGAAATATACGAGGGAATGGACGAATATAGCAGAATACAACCGCTTGTCCGCCAAAAACTTCTTTCCCCGGCAAAAGAATTTACAACCGCTGTATTTTCCGGCAAAACGGTCAAGGACAATCGCATTTTGCAACTCTACGCCGATGCCTTGAAATTCCATGCCGCCGATGAACTATCCGCTCCATTTATGATGTGGGATCTGAATCGGCTCGAATACCTCGGCGAAGATATCTATTTTTACGATGAAAGTTCGGCCTATTACGACTACATCGGTCAATTAAAAACGATTCTGGACGCTTACCGGGCGAAACCCTACTCGGTCGAAATCGCCACCGTTCTGGTCTCGAAACTACGGGAATCCGGGAAATACGACGACGCCCAACAAGCCCTCGACATTTGCGACCGATGGATAAAAGACTTTCCGAAATATCGCCGAATAAACGCACTCAAAAATCAACGCAACGGACTCACCGGGAAAGAAGCATCTTTCAATCTGCCCAACGTCTCTTATCCGGGTCAAACAGATAGCGTAGAACTCTCATTCCGCAACGTCGATACACTCACCGTAAATATCTATCGGCAACCCGACACGCTGTCGTTCTATGCCAGAGAACAATACCGGCCGCAACAAAACGATTGGGATCGCAGTAACTGCGTTTATACCCACAAATACGGACTGAACCGGCCGCTCTCTTTGATTCCCGACAAAAAAAAGATCGCCTTTCCCCATCTTGCTCCCGGGTACTACGTCGTGGAAATGCTCATCGACGGGAAACCCGGTAGTTCGACTGTAAACCACACGGTATCGGGCATAAAAACCATTGTCCGCAGTGCAGGTGAAAAAAGCTTGGAACTGCTCGCTGTCGATGCCCAAACCGGTAAACCCATACAAAACGCCGATGTCACGGTTTACACCGCAAAAAACAGAAGCTATGAGCAAGTCAAAGAGATAAGCCGGCTCAAAACCGATAAGAATGGACTCTGTATAATCGACACGAACGATACCCGATATTATGCTTTCGCCCAAATATCCACTCCGACAGACGGTTATTCACCTCTTGCAGACTTATCTTACACGGACTATTGGGATCGATACGACAAAGAGAAAAAGACCGCTCTTTTCTCCGATCGCTCGCTCTATCGTCCGGGGCAGACTGTCTATTTCTCGGGAATACGATACGTCAATAATACGGAAGAAAGTCGCGTGATACCTCGTGAAAAATGTACGGTACGATTCATCGATCCTTCTTCACGGACACTGTCCACTCTCGAAATGACCACCGACGAATACGGACAGTTCAACGGCTCGTTCGTAGTACCGCAAGGTAACATGCTTGGGAATTACACCATACAAGTCGATGGGTCTTGGGCCAATGCGCTCAGCATTTCGGTAGCCGAATACAAGTTACCGATGTTCAAGGTCGAATTCGACCCCGTAAAAGAGGGAACGAGTTTTGGAAAACCGCTCACGATAAAAGGTAGCGCAGTCAGTTACAGCGAAGTTCCGCAAGCCGGAGCAGAAGTCGAATACACGATTTCCCGCCGAACGAACCCGTTCTTCCGGCTTTATCTCCCCCATGAACAAATCGCTTCTGGTTCCTCGGTAGTTGACAAAGCGGGTAACTTTGCCATCACGTTCACCCCGAAACGAGAGTCTTCGGAAGAAAATATCAATAAGGAACAAGCCTATATCTACACCGTCACAGCGACCATAACCGCACCTACGGGCGAAACGGTAGAGCAATCCGTTTCGGTACAAGTGGGCGATTCCCCCTATTTCATTTCTATTTCCGCACCGCAATATATCGACAAATATAAATCGGCAGGACAAATCAAGGCCGAAATTCATACGCTCAACGGACAGACCGTACAACGGGCCTGCCGCCTCGTATTCTATTCATTATACGACTCCGACGAAGAAAGTCTCGACAGCCTCAAAATAAAAATGCAAGTCGGCGAAGTTCTCATCGCAGCCGACGGGAAAGCTGTCTATCCCGATTTTACCAAATGGCAATCGGGCCCCTACCGTATCGTGGCATTTAGCGACGATGAAACAGGGCGTATCATTCGCAATGAAACTAATTTCGTGCTGTACAGCGATAAAGACAAACGGCCTCCCCGCTTTGCCGGATTATGGCTTCCCCGCACCGAACTGACCACCGAAGCAGGCGAAACGGTAAAAATTCCCATAGGAAGCTCTTTCAAAAACGCCTATGTCTTCTATTCCGTTTATACACCCGACAGCTTGATCGAAACCAAAATGATAAAGCTCGACAATCGCTGTAAAACAATCGATTTCAAATTCGACGATTCTTTCGGCGGATTGGCGACGATCAGTCTGCTCACGATCAAGGAAGGGGAAATGACGACCGCCCAAGCGACCATACGCACGGCCGCTCCCGATAAGAGACTCGACATCAAGACCGCCTCTTTCCGGGATAAATTGCTACCCGGCAGCCTTGAAAACTGGACCTTCTCGATAACCGATACCGAAGGGAATCCCGTGAGCGCACGATTCATGACCGAGATGTTCGACGCTTCCATGCAGGCCATTCGCACCCATCGCTGGAATTTCAATGTGCCGACTCCGATCCCCTCATTGCGTATCTCCACCACTCCCCGAACAGAATATACCCACAACTACTCGATTCGTATCTACGACTTTGCCGAGTCCTCCTATTGCCCGATCGAAAGCTCCACCGAGTTTCTCAACTTCGGATTGCTGTGGTACGGTAAAGCAAGACCTCTGGCGATACGAGGTGCGGCACAAAGCGAGGGATACGATATTGCAGATTTCCGTGAAGTAATTGGAGAACAACCGGTATTGGAAGAATGTGTCGTAACGGAACTAAGTTCTGCCCAAAAAGGAGTTGCTGTCGAAAATAAGGCTATTTCTATCGCCGATATCGCCGGGACAGAAGAATCTGCTGCCGACTCCTATCGCACAAGCGAGGTAGGTACGGCATTCTTCTATCCCACCCTGATGTCCGATTCTCTCGGCAACGTCTCCGTTTCCTTCACTGTACCCAATGAAAATGCGACTTGGCAATTCTATGCGCTGGCATACACAAGCGACCTTTTCACGGGACGATACGAAGCACAAACCATATCGAGTAAACCACTTATGGTATCGCCCAATCTGCCGCGATTTGTCAGACAAGGAGACGAAGTCACCGTATCGACAGCCATACAAAACCGCACGGACAAGGTGCAGGAAGGAACCATTCTTTTCGAATTGTTCGATCCTTATACCGAGAAAGTCTCCGACTCTCGAAAATTCGCCTTCATCGTCGATGCCGGAGAAAGCCGCACGGTCGATTACAGCTTCTCCGTTCCCGAAGGAATCGAAGTATTAGGCTTCCGCACAAAAGCATCCACCCTGCAACACAGCGATGGAGAACAACAGATACTGCCCGTATTGCCCGCAAAAGTGCTGGTAACCGACAGTAAGCCGTTCTATATCCCCGGAGGCAAACACTCGACCTCGATCACATGGTCCGGCATGGACAAAAAAATGAAATCACCGACGGTAGAAAACTATCGCATGGTTCTGCAATATTGTGATAATCCGGTGTGGTATGCGGTACAAGCCCTGCCGCCGTTGGCCGATTTAACCGGCGATGATGCGATTTCGGCAATGGCTTCGCTCTTCTCCAACAGCGTGGCAGTAATGCTCGCGAACTCCAACCCCCGCATTGCACAAGCCATCGAATCATGGAAAGCCACGGGAGGAAAGAATCTCTCGTCGCTGTTGGCTCAAAACGAAGAACTGAAACAAGTATTGCTCTCGGCCACCCCGTGGGTATTGGAGGCAGACAACCAAACCGAACGAATGCAACAATTGTCCACGCTCTTCGACAAAAACCGGGCGGAACGACTCACCCGAGAGGCGATACTCAAACTCCACAATCTGCAAACTACCGAAGGCGGTTGGAGCTGGTTTAGTGGTATGAAAACTAATTTCTTAGTTTCTATAAATACATTGGAAGGCTTTTCGAGACTGCGAAAATTAGGTATTCCTCTTGATGAAAGTGAAATAAAAGAAATGCAAATTTCTGCCGTCGCATACCTCGACAAAATGATTGTAAATCAGAAAAAAAAGAACCCGGATAAAAACCTCTCTTATGAGGATATCTGCTACCTCTATGTACGCTCTTCATACAGAGATATACCTTTGGCCGGGGAAACCCTCGACCTGCATAAAAAGATGGTCGAAAAACTAAGATATTGGGTCAACCTCTCTACGATAGAAAAAGCCTATGCCGCCACAGCCCTTTATAGATATGGCTTTGTCGAAGACGCAAAAGACATCTTGAAGTCCCTGCGGCAATATGCCGTCAGTCAGCCAGCCAAAGGCATGTACTGGCCCAACAATCGCTCTCATTATTACTACAACAACAGTGCTGTACAAGAACAATGTGCCCTATTCAACGCATTCTCCGAAATCGAGCCCGTAACCTCCGAACTGGATGCCATGCGGCAATGGCTGCTCTCCCAAAAACAAACCAACGACTGGGGAGCCGTACCCTCTACGCTCGAAGCCATATACGCTCTGCTCGAAGGCGGAACAGACTGGCTTGCTCCCGACGAGAATAAAACATCGATCGTTTGGGGGGGACAGGAAATGAAAAACAGTCCCGAAGAACCTTTTTTGGGACTGACGGAATACACATTGTCCGGTAACGAAATCTCTGCGGCTGCCGCCAAAGCTGTTATTTCCACCGATCATGAACAACCCTCGTGGGGCGCAATGTACTGGCAATACTACGACGATGTCAAAAACGTAACTTCCGCATCGGTCGAAGACCTCGCGCTCTCACGGCAAATCGTGGTAAGACAACAAGGAGTGCAATCGGCGACCTATGTACCGCTCAACCGCGTCACGCTCAAAACAGGCGATCGCATAGCCATACGGCTCACCATCTCCGTCGGACGAGATATGCAATTCGTATGCCTCACCGATTCGAGAGCGGCTTGTTTCGAACCGACAGAACAACTTTCGGGATATAAATGCAGGGAACGTATCTGTTATTACGAAGAAGTAAAAAATACCGAAACTCGGTTCTATTTCGACTTCTTACCGAAAGGGACCTATGTTATCTCCTATGAGCTCGATGTCGACCGACCCGGAGAATATACACAAGGACTATCCACGATACAATGTCTGTATGCTCCGCAAATAATTGCGAGAACACCGGCACAAACGATCATAATCAAATAATCCTTTTGCTTGTTCCGCGCAGGGCTGTTTCATTCTACTGTTGAAACAGCCCTGTTTTTTTAAAGCCGTCTCAACGCCTGAACACGCGATATGAGACAAAGTGTCGAAAAGGGACATGGAAACCAGTCGAGAATTAGAAGCTATTTTAAATTTATTCCGAAACAGATTGAGACCTATGTTGAAGCTGATTGGAGTCCGAGATATGTAGTCAATAGCGGGTTATTGACAAAAATCAAGGAATTCAAGATGCGAGACAGGGGCGCAATATGGCCGGAACATACCTGCTTGCAATGATAATATTATTTCTCTATAAATTTAAAACAGCTTCTTAGTGGGAATAGTCTTTTAACTCTTGCCGCAGGTAGGGAGGAAAAAGAACATTCGCAGAGACATTTTTATTCTCTTCCCCTGCCGTTTCCCGTAGCCTTACGTGGTATTTCAGTTTCCATTATCGGAGATACTTAAAACTCCTCCCTTGCCGTGCCCCGTAGCATTGCGGGGGGCTGTTTTCTCTATCGGAGATATTTAAACTCCTCACCTGTGTGGCGCCAGCCATATAGGGGAGGTGGCACGTAGTGACGGAGGGGTTAAAAAATATCTGCAACAGAGGAAACGTATCAAGGCATCAACCTCTCCCCTTGCCGTGTCCCGTAGTATTATGGGGTGTTTTGTCCTGCAAAATATAGGGGAGGTGTCCGCAAGGACGGAGGGGTTAGAAAATACCGGCAACGGTAGTGACAGAATTAAACCTTACAAGTCAAAAATCTTATGCCCCCTTTCCACCCCTCCCCATACCGCTAACGCAGCACAGAGGAAAAGAGTAAAAACCAGACAGTGAAAGGGCTATCAAAAATTTACGAATATTCTATAAATAGAATATAATAACTATTTTCTGTAAAAATATATAGAATATTGAGAAAAAAGCGATACATTTGCGACGGAAAGAAAGGGGTTAATATGTTAAAATATAATAAACTATCGATTTAATACACTTTATGAAATTTACAAAATTTGCTACAAGTAGCTTGATTTCCGGGTTACTGTTAGGTCTTTTCTCGTGTATCGATAACGATTATGACTTAAACAAAGACATCAATTTGGAAATCAGTGTAGGAGGTAATCTGAGTTTGCCCATCGGCAAAACCGACACGATACGGCTCAGCCGTATGATTGAAGAAGGGGACGTTCTCCATGTCATCGACGGAAAATACGTAATTAACAAAGCGGATAATATTTCCGAAAATATCGACGCTATCGATCCCGTCGTGATAGACGACTTCGCTCCCGACTTTAAGCCTTATACAAGACGTTTCGAAACCCAGACCGGTGAAATACCCGATATACCCGGATTGGAAGTCCCGGATATAGAAGTGGAATTCGAAGCAGATATACACACGACAGAGAACTTCAACATCAACACCGAAATACCGACAGAGGTAAAAGCGGTAAAAAGTATAAAAGTCACCGATAATAACGGACAAACACTTCACACGACACTCGACATTACAATATCGGGAATGCCCGTTTTCTTACCTCGACTTTACTTAGTAGGTGTCGAATTGAAATTTCCTCAGGTACTCGATTTCGACATAGAAGCTAGTAACGAAATCGTTCGCGACGGCTCTTCCATTTTCATCTCCAAGACAGTCGAACTAAGTCAAGGTAGCGGTAAAATATCCATTCCCATTACCGTCTATGGATTCTCAAATCCCATAGTAGAAAACGGGACTTTGATTCTGACCGACGAAATTGCAATCAATGGAAAAATTTATGCCGACAAACAAACCGTAGGAGCCGACGATCTCGAAAACACGACAATCAATATCCAACCCAATCTCACTTTGCCGACTCCGCAAATACGGGTGGATAAAGTCGCAGGAACCATAGTGCCCAATGTAGACATAAATACATCGGTATCCCTATCCGACCTACCCGATTTCCTCAAAGAAGAAGGAACAGCATTGGAAGTAAAAGATCTTTCTCTCGGCCTCTCTGTACAGAACCCCATCGAAGCGCCTATATCCACGAAATTCCGAATTTCACCGTTGAACGAAAACGGAGACGTGGTAAATGACAACGTGGTGAGTCTGGCATTAAAAATAGCCGGAGGACAAAAAAGCGACTTCACGATCACCAAGAACTCTCCCGAAATTACATCGGGCTCCCTCACGGCCCTGCTCCACACGATTCCCGACAAGATCGACATAGAAGTAACCGAAGTAGAAGTGGAAAGTGAAAACGACGACCAAGCCATCTCATTAGGGAAAAACGATTACAACATAAACATCGATTACAACATAAACGTTCCGTTAGAATTTGAAAACCTTCGAATTTTCTATAACGACACGATAGAAGACCTCAGCAGCGACTTGGCCGATATCACCGATAAAGTCAAACACCTCGAAATCTCTGCCGTTGTCGACAACGCCATTCCCGTGGATCTCACGCTTTCTGTCGAACCTCGCAACGAAGCCGGGGAAATTATATCAGGCATTACGTTACCCGAATCCGTAAAAATCGAAGCGGCTCCGAATGGAAACGGCACGATACAATCCACAGCCGTAAAAATCACCATCAAAGAAGAGCGAGATAAAGCCCTTCAAGAACTCGACAAACTATCGATAAAAATCGAAGGAGTCAACAGTGATGGCAATAACGATGTCACCCTCCGCCCCGACCAATTCATCGTTGTGCGCATGTCGGCGAAACTTCCCGATGGAGCACAAATGGATTTAGACGATTTGTAATAGATTAAAACCAGAAAGCAATGAAACACAATATAAAATACATACTGAGCGTATGCATAGGCATCGCTTTGACAATGGGATTGTCGGCTCAAACGCTCAACTCTTCCTATTTCATGGAAAAGATGACGAAACGCAACCAGCTTAATCCAGCCCTGAAAACGCCCAACGGATACGTCAGTTTTCCTGCACTCGGCAATTTCTATTTAGGAGTGAACTCCAATTTAGGACTTGGGACATTCCTCTATCCGAGAGGCAACGAATTGGTCACATTCCTCCACCCCAGTGTCCCCGCCGACGACTTTCTCGGCAAACTCACTCCCAACAATACCGTCGAACTCGATTTGGGATTAGACATCATCTCTTTTGGATTCTGGGCATGGGGTGGACAAAACACGTTCAACCTCGCCCTCAAAAGTTATTCGGGAGCATATATGCCCAAAGAAATATTCCAATTTCTCAAAACCGGACAAAAAGAAACCGGGATTACCCGTTACGACATGAGTAACATCACGGTTTCGACCGACAATTACGTGGAACTCGCATTAGGACACGCTCGGGACATTAACGACAAATTGGGAGTTGGAGCCAAAGTAAAAGTGCTGGTAGGTGCGGCACATGCCGAAGCAAGGATAGATCGCATGGATATATCCATGTCCCAAGACGAATGGTTCATCAAACAAGCCGGACATATACAAGCCTCTTCCCTCCTGAAATTAGAGACCGATCCCGAGACCGGAGAAATCACCGACTACGACACCGGAGATTTCGGTGTGGCAGGCTTCGGACTGGGATTCGATTTAGGGGCGACTTACGAGCTGATCGATAACCTCACCTTATCTGCGGCCCTTACCGACATCGGATTCATGCAATGGAACAACCTCACTCGTGGAGAAACCGATCCCACCAAAGAATTCCGATACACAGGATTCGACAATATCGGAGCCGAAGACGACGAAGAAGGAAACAACCCGTTCGACGATAAAGCCGACGAGTTAGGAGACGATTTGGAAGCGCTGGCAAAATTCTATAAATCCGATAGCCAATCCGTTACCAATTCGTTACGCACGACCATGCGCATTGGCGCAGAATATAGCATTCTGGACAATCACATCTCTTTCGGACTACTTTCCACGACTCGCTTCGGCGGACATCGCACCTATGCCGAAGGTATGGCCGCCGTGAACTTCCGCCCGTTATCGGCGCTCCACATCACCCTCAACGGCTCCGTTTCCAATATGGGTAGCTCCGTGGGAGCCATTCTCAACGTATGCGCACCCGGCTTCAACCTGTTTTTCGGCACAGACTATTTTGCCACCAAATATTCCAAACAGTTCATTCCCCTCAATCATGCCCGAGCCAATTTCTGCTTCGGCATAAATTTCACATTCGGGAAAAAACACGAAATATAAAAACGTAAAACACAACAAGACAACCGCTCATGCGGAGCAGCGAAGCGAGATCGTCCATAAAACTTTTAGGACGGCCTCGCTTTTTTCATAACACCGCAACAGCCCCACCACCTCGACACAATAAGAAATCAGTAAGAATTATCTTTACCCCTCAATAACGAAAACAGAATGAGACCTCCCCCTCTCCCCTACTCATCACAAGTGAAATAGGGAGGAGAGAGAATTGAAAGTGGTACTTCTCGTTTCGGCATAAAGATAGATTTTCACTTCTCCCCCTACCGTGCCCCGTAGCCTTACGGGGTGTGGCGTCAGCCAATAGGGGAGGTGGCACACAGTGACGGAAGGGTTAAAAAATACCGGCAACGGTAGTGACAAGGTTAAACCTCCTCCCCCCTATGCCGCGTCCCATAGCCTTACGGGGTATTTCAGTTTCCATTATCGGAGATACTTAAAACTCCTCACCCTGCCGTACCCCGCAGCATTACGGGGTGTCACATATAGAATCGGAGCAGAAGCGAAAGGGAAATACATCTCACCCTCCTCCCCTACCATGCCCCGCAGCATTACGGGAGGCTTTATGTAAGCAATAGGGTAAAACACCAAAAGTGCTACGGTTCAGTTCCTAAGGAAAAAAGTTGAAAATGCTGTCATAGGATCATTAGTAGAGTTCAATACATTCGTCATAAAGGCATTTACACTTCTCCCCTACCGTACCCCACAGCATCACGAGATGTTGCACTAAAATCGAAGCAGGAGCAAAAAGCAAAGACAATTCAATAGAAAGGCATTAACCTCC
>ENA-OURZ01001568-OURZ01001568.1-human-gut-metagenome-genome-assembly--contig:-NODE-1568-length-24777-cov-8.458903_pt1 | contig 24777 bp, 18 predicted proteins | sample MGYA00242073_ERZ509195 | MGnify/ENA primary metagenome ERZ509195 (study PRJEB26280, sample SAMEA2338837) | human gut metagenome | biome: human gut; feature: human-associated habitat; material: faeces...
TTTCCCAGCCGGAATAGATAAAGGGCGCGGTGTTGCCTGCATTCAGGGCATCGGCGATGTCGGCATAGTAGGTGCCGTCCGCTTTTGCGTCCTTGAAGGGCAGCAGGCTGCTTTTCAGCGCCGTTGCGGGCTGCAGAGCGCTGGTGCCTGCAACGGTGGAAAGCACACGCATCACCTTGAGCGCATCTTCCAGCTTCTGGGGGTCCTGCTCCAGCTTTTTATTCAGACCGTAGAAGCGGTTCACATTCAGCACAAAAACGTTCTGGGTGCCGTCCTCCGAGAGAAACGGCATCAGCCCGTATTTATCGGCGTTGCCGTCTGCCTCCACGATGCCGTTGGTGCCGCCCATCAGAAACAGGGTGTTGCCCTCGGTCATCCTCTGCCGGGTCACATTGTCGTCAAGAGCGTCGCCGGTGTCGTTCAGCATCCCGATGTCCTTCCACTTCTGGACATAGGCCATCGCCTGCATCATGCCGGGGGTATTGCTGACATTCGCCTTACCGGACAGATAATCCCGCTGCCACAGCCTGCCGTCCAGTGTGCCGAGGAAATCGGCGTCTGCAATGTTGCACAGGTATTGGAAACCGTAGCCCGGATACTGGATCTGCGGCAGACAGAGATCGACCCCGGCTTCCTTTGCCTTTGCAGCCAGTTCTTCCAGCTCAGCGAAAGAATTGGGCAGCTCCCAGCCGTATTTCTTCAGCAGGGTCTTGTTGTAGGTGATGCCGTAGCAGTTGTAGGTCGAGGGCAGCAGGTAGATGGCACCGTTGTCGAACACGTCCTGCAGACGGGACTCCACATAGTTATCCGTAAAATCGTAGCCGGAAAGGTCCAGCAGTTTGTCGGAGACCAGATCGATCCGGGGGTCGTAGTAGGTCAAGGTGCAGACGTCCGGCAGGTCGCCCGCCGCAAACATATTCTGCAAACAGGTGGTGGTGTTATCGCCGCTGTAGGGCACGACCTCGATGTTCACTTCCGGGTAAACGCTGTGTACCTGCTCAATAAAGGCTTCTATCTCCTTATAAGGTGCCATAAAGGTGATGGCTTCGTGCGCATCGTCTTTTTTCGCCGTTTCGGTCTTACCGCCGCCGCAGGCGGTCAGCGCTGCCGTTGCCGCCGTAATGCCGCAAACCCGCAAAAACGAGCGGCGGGAGATCTTCTTCATCATACGAATATTTTCCTCACATTTTCAGAAGGCAGTACCACGCAAGTGCAGTAGCGCAGTGCTGCTTTAGCGATTCTTGCACATCCCACAGGAACTCCGACGCTTGCGAGCAGACCGCACTGAGTTTTGCGTCGATTACCCCATAAAAGCAGTGTTATTATTTTAACACTGCAACAAAAGCGTTTCAAGCTATTTGGGAATTTTTCGCACTTGAAAGGGTAAATTCCGGGCTTTTTATCGTTATTTTCCTTCCGGTGCGGCAAAAAACGCAAAAAGCTGAGCACCTGTTCTTTCACAGATGCTCAGCTTTGCATAACTCTTCTGTTATTTACCGCTGCATTTTCAGGATTTCACCCGATGGAAACGGCTGCTTACATGGCGATCCAGCCAAGGGCATTTGCCACAGAGCTGATCAGGATAATGGCCGCAAAGATGGGGCACAGATACTGGATCATGAAGTTGAAGATCTTTTTACGGCGGAAGGGCTTGCCGCCCAGCGTCACCTCTTCTTCGATCTTCTGCACGCCGATCACGCGGGACACCAGCAGGCAGATAGCAATGGCTGCAATGGGCATCATGACAGAGTTGGTGAGGAAATCGAAGAAATCCAGAAACTGCATTCCGAACACCGTCACGCCCGCCAGCGGGCCATAGCCCAGTGCCGAAAGGCTGCCCAGCGCCACCATGATCAGGCCGATCAGTGCCGTTGCGCGCTCGCGGCTCCAGCCCAGCTCGTCCTCAAAGGTGGAGACAGCGCTCTCGGTCAGGGCAATGGAGCTGGTCACGGCTGCAAACAGCACCAGCAAAAAGAACAGGATGCCCACCACATGGCCAAAGCCCATGCTCTCGAACACCTTGGGGATGGTAATGAACATCAGCGCCGGGCCGGCCTGCAGGGTGTCCGGGTCGCCGCCGGAGAAGGAGAACACCGCCGGAATGATCATCAGGCCCGCCATGATGGCAATGGCCGTGTCAAACACCTCCACGTTCTCGGTGGATTCCTCAATGGAGACCTCCTTCTTCATATAGGAGCCAAAGGTGACCAGAATGCCCATAGCGATGGACAGCGAATAGAACATCTGGCCCATGGCCGTGACCACCGTCATCCAGGAAAAGTTTGCCACGTTCGGCACCAGAAAATATCTGACACCGGCCAGTGCACCCGGGCGCGTGACCGAGTAGCCCGCAATGACCACCGAAAGCACCACCAGCACCGGCATCATCACCTTGGAAACACGCTCCACGCCGTTGCGCACACCTGCAAAGATGATGGCCAGCGTAAAGGCCGTGAAGATCAGAAAGCACACCTCTGCCGACAGTCCGCTGGAAATGAAATTGGAAAAATAACCGTCCTGCGAAAGCTCACTGCCATGGCCGCTGATATACTCCGACAGATAGCGGATGACCCAGCCGCCGATGACCGAATAGTACGGCACGATCAGAATGGGGATGACCGCATTGATCCAGCCGCCGAACCGCAGGCCGCCCTTTTTGCCAAAGGCGCCAAAGGCACCCACCGGGCTTTTGTGGGTCATGCGGCCCAGTGCCGTTTCGGCCACGATCATCGTGTAGCCAAAGGTGACGGCCAGCACGATGTACACCAGCAGAAAAATGCCGCCGCCGTATTTCGCGGCGAGGTACGGAAACCGCCAGATGTTGCCCAGACCCACCGAAGCGCCTGCGGCCGACAGCACAAAGCCGATCTTGCCGGAAAAGGCGCTGCGCTTTTGTTTTTGCGTATCCATGATTTAATTCCTCTTTTCCTATATTCCTATACACAAGTGGCCTTAGTGTACCATATCTGTCCGTCAAATACAACTGTCCCGCCTGTGTTTGCGTGCAAAAAACAAACAGCGCCCCGCAAGGGAGCGCTGCCTGTCTTTATAAGAGGTATACGCGTTGAGCTCAGAAGATGCTGTAGCCCAGCAGCTGCGGCAGGGCGGTAGTAAGCGGGCCCCACAGGCTGATGGAGATCAGAACGATCACGTTGCAGATCACGTAGGGCGCTGCGCCCTTGAAGATCTCGATGATGGGCATACGGTTGATCTTGTTGCAGGCGTTCAGGCACATGCCGACCGGCGGAGTGACCAGACCGATGGCCAGACCGGTGATCATCATGGCACCGAACTGCAGCGGCGAGAAGCCGTACTGCACCATGACCGGCAGCAGGATGGGGGTGAGCAGCAGGATGGCCGGGCTGACGTCGATGAAGGTGCCGATCATCAGGATCAGCACATCAAAGATCAGTGCAATGGCCCATGCGGGCATGTTCAGGGACATGAAGAAGGCACCCACCGTCTGCGGCACCTTCTGCATGGTCAGCACCCATGTGAAGATGGTGGTGAAGCCGATGATGAGCATGATGGAGGAGGAGGAGATCAGGGTCTTTTTCAAAGCCTCCCAGACACCCTTCCATGTCAGCTCCTTGTAGACGAAGAAGCCCACCAGCATGGAATACAGCACGGCCACACCGGCACTTTCGGATGCAGTGCACACGCCGAAGGAAACGCAGATGATGATGAACAGCGGCATGATGAGGGCAGGAATGCCGGAAAGCAGGCTCTTGGCGGCGCGCTTGCCGTCAAACTTGATCTTTTCCGGATGCCAGCCCTTCTTGGCGCTGATGATGTACACCAGCACCAGCTGGGTCAGACCGATCAGGATGCCGGGCACGGCACCTGCCACGAACAGCGCACCCACCGATGCACCGGAGATCATGGAGTAAACGATCATGGGGGTGGAGGGCGGGATGATCATGCCCATGGTGGAGGATGCCACCGTGATACCGGCAGAAGCTTCCGGCGGGTAGCCTTCTTTCTCCATGGCGGGGATCAGGATGGAACCCAGAGCCGAGGTATCGGCCACAGAGGAACCAGAAATACCGCCAAAGATCATGGAAGCCACAATGTTCACTTCGCCCAGACCGCCGCGGATGGGCCGCAGCAGCTCCATGCAGAAGTTGATGATGCGCTGGGTGATGCCGCCGGTGTTCATCAGTTCGCCAGCCAGCATGAACAGCGGCATAGCGATCATCAGCTCACTGTAGGCACCGTTCCACACGCGCTGCGGCAGCATGGTAATAAAGGTAGGTGCATAGATCAGGATATAGGTCACACAGGAAGCGCCGATGGCGAAAGCCAGCGGGATGCCCAGCGCGGCAAAGAAGATCAGCAGCACCAGAAGGATGAGCATTGCCATAGTTGTGTATTCTCCCCTTTCCGCTTATGCGTCGTCACGGCTCAGCGCCTGATTCTTGGGCGCAAAGTAGGAAATATCGGCCTTGTACAGGGTGATGATCTTGATCACGACGCAGATGGCACAGACGATGCCGCACACCGGCATGATGCCGTACATATACATCATGGGGATCTCCATGCCCTGACTGATCTGCTTACCGGCAACGCCCACATACTTGAAGCCCTGATAGGTGAACACCAGCACCACGGCCAGCACGATGAGGTAATTGACGATGGCAAGCCAGCGCTTGCGGGCAGGCTTGACGCCGTCGTAAAGGATGTCGATCATGACGTGCTCGTCCTTGATCACGTTGATGCCCATGCCCCAGAAGGTGGTAAAGGCAAACAGGGTGGTGTTGAACTCTGCCAGCTGCTTCCAGCTCAGGGAGAAGCAGTAGCGCGCAATAACGGTAAAGATCACAAGAGCTGCCAGCAGTGCCATGGCGATCACGCCGATGGTAAAGTATATGTCAAACAGCTTCTTGCCGATTTTTTTCAGCTTTTCGATGGTGCTCAGCCCCTTTCGGTTATTTTACAACTTTTTCCATCGGCCTGTTACAGCAGAGGGCAGCCCGCAAGCTGCCCTCTCGCCTTTACCGTAACATGGCCGTTTTTTGCCTTTGGTCGTTTCTGCTTATGCCTTTGCGACGATATCCTGCATCTCCTTGATCTCGTCGGCGGTGCAGATGCCCTCGGTGACACACTGGTCGTACACGGACTGCACAGCGGTCTGGAAGGCCTTCAGCTCATCGGCAGAAGGCTCGTAGACTTCGCAGCCGGAATCCACGATGGTCTGCTTTGCGGCGCTGGAGTTCTTGTCGATCAGCTCGTCGTTGTACTCGCCCATCTTGGTGGCGCACTCGGTAATGATATCGCGGTACTCCTCGGGCAGGCCGTTCCACCATGCTGCGTTCACATAGAAGGGGTCCGGATGGAACTGGTAGTTGACCTCGGTGAAGTACTTCTGCACTTCATAGAACTTCATGCCCTCCACGTTGACCCAGGGGTTTTCCTGACCGTCTGCAACGCCGGTCTTCAGGCCCATGTACAGGTCGGAGTACGGGATGGTGGTGGTGGTAGCGCCCATTGCCTGGAAGGTCATGTCAATGGTCTTCATACCGTTGGTGCGCATCTTCAGGCCCTTCAGGTCTGCGGGAGCCTTGATGGGGTGCTTGGAGTTGGAGAACTGGCGGTAGCCGCCTGCATCGCACAGGTTAATGATGACAGTGCCCGTCTCGCCTTCGGCCTCAGCGCACACCTTCTGTGCCAGATCGCTCTGCAGCAGAGCCGTGACCTGCGCACGGGTGTTGGTCAGGAAAGGCAGGGTGAACATCAGCAGACGGGGGCTGAAGTCGAACTGACCGCCGCGCATGCCCTGCACGGTGCCGGCCACGACCTGCTCCAGCATCTCCTTCTCGGTGCCCAGCTGGCCGTTGCCGTAAACCTCGATCTTCACATGGCCGTTGGTGGCCTCTGCCACATCGGCGGCAAACTGCTCCATGGAAACAAAGCGGGGGTTGCCTTCGGGCTGTGCATGACCCACGGTCATGGTGAAGTCGCCCAGAGATGCAAACTTGTCCTCACCGGCTGCTGCGGCACTTGCTGCAGTGCTGGTGGATGCTGCGCCGGAAGCAGCCGGAGTGGATGCACCGGAACCGCCGCAGGCTGCCAGAGCACCTGCAGCTGCCATTGCACCAGACACCTTCAGGAAATTGCGACGAGAGATCTTTTTCATAATCTTCTTCCTCCTTGTTTCAGGGGTGCCTTTTTGCCTTATACGCTAGCAAAGTTTTTGGCGACCCCTGTATACAGCATTTTCATTGCACGCTAATCGTAACAGAAAATTCACATCCGCACAAGAGCCAAACTTCACCAACTTCGTAAAGTTTCTTTGTGCACAACTAACAATCTTATCCGTTTCTCGTGAAAACTGTTACAATCTGATGACACAATCCCGTTCATTTTCATCTGATATATCAATTTTTGTCAGATATGATAAATTTCGGAGCTTTTCCTATACTTGTATACAGGCTATTGTATACTTCATTCTCATACGTTGACAATCTCTTTTTAGCAGGCTAAAATAGAAATGTCTTATTATCAACTATGTAAATGGAGTGTGAGCACATGGCTGAACAGCTGCATCCGGAGGACATCTACCAGACGCTGGAATATGAGATCGTTACGCTGAAGATCAAGCCCGGAGAGACCATCAGCGAAAATCAGCTGTGCAAACGGTTCGGCATTTCGCGCACACCGGTGCGCGCTGCCCTGCAGCGGCTGGAACAGAACGGCTTTGTGCAGATCATTCCCTGCAAGGGCACCATCGTCACCCCCATCAATCTGGATATCGTGGATCAGATCGTATACCAGCGCACAGCCGTTGAAAGCACGGTGCTGCGCGATTTCATTCAGGTCTGTTCGCCCAAAGAGTACATCGAAATCAAGCACAAATATGACCTGCTGGAAGAGATGGCCCAGACCATGACCGACCCGGACAATGTGGATATCAATGCCTTCCTGACGCTGGATCTGGAAATGCACGCCATCTGGTTTTGCAGCATGAACAAGTGGTACATCTGGCAGAACCTGACAAAGCCGCAGCCGGATTATTCCCGCTTTACCCGTCTGGATGTGGTGCGGGCCAACAATGTGCCGGATGTGCTGAGCGAGCACCGGGAAATTTTGCGGGTGATCCGGGAAAAAGACCTGGATGCCATTGAACCGCTGATCCGGCGGCACCTGTACGGCGGCCTGCGCCGCATGGGCACCCAGCTGTACGCAGAAAAGTACAGACCTTATTTTACCGGCATCTGAACCAATGAAAAACAGGCGCATCCGCCAGCCTTTCGGCCTTTGGATGCGCCTGTTTCGTTTTTTGTATAATTTACTGCTTGTGGTACTTGCGGTCCTCTTCCTCGTAAACAGGGTCACAGGTCAGGTACATTCCCAGCCGGTTCAGGGTGCTGGTATCCACACCCGAAAGCAGCACGGTGGAGTGCACATCGCAGCCCTTGAGGTTGGGCAGCTGATGCATGGCCGCTGCAGCCAGCTCGTTGGAAGCAGCCGAGCTGGAAAGCGCGATCAGGATCTCGTCGGTGTGCAGGCGGGGATTCTTGCCGCCCAGATAGTTGGTCTTGAGGGTCTGGATGGGCTCAATGGAAGCCGCACTCACAAGGTCGGTCTCCTGCGGGATGCCGGCCAGCACCTTGAGGGCGTTCATCAGGGCAGATGCAGCCGCACCCAGCAGGGGGCCGGTCTTGCCGGTGACAACGGTGCCGTCCGGCAGCTCAATGGCGGCAGCAGGGGCACCGCCGGTCTTTTCAGAGACGGCATGGGCGGCCTGCTCCACCGGGCGGCTGCCCAGGGTCAGTCCGGCCTGATTCATCAGTAGCTCCAGCTTGTAGACCTCGCTCTGGATCTGTGCGCCGTTCTTGAGGTCGCACAGGGCCTTGAAGTAGCGGCGGACGATCTCATTGCGGGAAGCTTCGCAGCAGGCCGCATCATCCACAATGCAGTTGCCGGCCATATTCACGCCCATGTCGGTGGGAGAGTGGTAGGGACTCTTGCCTGCAATCAGCTCAAACATGGCGTTGACCACGGGGAAGATCTCAATGTCGCGGTTGTAGTTGACCGCGGTCTTGCCATAGGCCTCCAGATGGAACGGGTCGATCATGTTCACATCGTTCAAGTCGGCGGTGGCAGCCTCGTAAGCCAGGTTGACCGGATGCTTCAGGGGGATGTTCCAGATGGGGAAGGTCTCAAACTTGGCATAACCGGCTTTCACGCCCCGCTTGTATTCGTGGTACAGCTGGGACAGGCAGGTGGCCATCTTGCCGCTGCCGGGGCCGGGAGCCGTGATAACCACCAGTGGGCGCTGGGTCTCGATGTACTCGTTGCGGCCATAGCCCTCGTCGCTCACGATGCGGGCAACGTCGTTGGGGTAGCCGGGGATCTTATAGTGCCGGAAGGTGCGGATGCCCAGGCTGTTCAGCCGCTTCTCAAAGGCTTCCACCTCGGGGGCAGCGGTGTACATGGTCACGCATACGCTGCCCACAAACAGGCCGCGCTCCTGGAATGCATCGATGAGACGCAGAACGTCCAGATCATAAGTGATGCCATAGTCACCGCGCACCTTGCTGCTGACGATGTCCTCAGCGTTGATGACGATAACGACCTCGGCCTGATCCTTCAGCTGCAGCAGCATCTGCAGCTTGGAATCGGGCTGGAAGCCGGGCAGCACGCGGGAGGCGTGGTAGTCATCGAACAGCTTGCCGCCGAATTCCAGATACAGCTTGTTGTCGAACTGCGCGATCCGCTCCCGGATGTGCTCCGACTGCATCTGAAGGTATTTGTCGTTGTCAAATCCTTTTTTCATTCGTTGCTCCTATTCTTTGTAACAAACCCGGCGGCGGCTGTTACACCGTGGGCCGCCGCCGGAAGTTTCAACACATAGAATCAGTATACCATATCAAGCCGAGCAGCGCAATGAAAAATCAGTGCCAAAAACGGAAAATCAGCCCGCACCGTGCGGAATAGGCAGTATAAGGCTGGATGCAGCCCAGTGGGGAGATGGAGTGGTCAATGCTTTGCTTCCAGCTTTTCAAGATCCTCTTTGATCTCTTCCACATCTTCTTTCAGGAACATCAGGCAGAAGCTGACGGTCAGCAGAAGGCAGGAGAACCAGATGGCCTTGGCCCCGCAGAAATTCAGCGCCACGCTGCCGAGGGCTGCGCCCAGCGCGAACAGGAAGATGATGGCGAAGTAGTGGAGCGCCTTGTCCTTGGCGGCGCGGTTGCCCGCCACGAGCCAACTGCACAGAGAGTCCATGCCGCTGCGCAGGTTGCCGATGCACATGGTGCTGGCAAAGGCATAACCGTTCACCTTGCGGAAGGCCTGTACCTGCATCGCACAGGCGAAGGAGACGAGGGCGTTGGCCACCAGATTCCATTCCTGCGGGAAGAAGCCCACCACGAAGAGCATCAAAATTTCGCACAGCACCACCAACTGCCGCCAGTGGAGCCGCTGCATCTGCTGGAATTTCTGGCGCAGCAGTTCCGCCGCAAAAACGCCCAGCGCGAAGAAGCAGAGCGGCACCAGATAGTGCAACACGGCCCCCCAGTCGCCTTCGACCAGCTTCACGCCGCACAGCACGATGTTGCCGGTCTGAGCGTTGGCGAAAACTTTGCCGCGATACAAATAGGTGTAAACATCCTGCAATCCGCCGGAAAGCGACAGGAACATCGCGGTGCAGAACGCTTCGGACATCTGCCCGTTGTGGGACAGTTTTTTGCTGATGGACACGAAAATTTCCCCCTCTTCACAAGTTCCAGTCTATGATAACGCAATTTGTCGGATTTGTCAAAATCTGAGCGCGATTTTTGGCAAGAACGACCATGTAAATCCCACATGGCAGCCATGCTTTTGCAATGGAGCGCCGGTTGTGCTACAATAGGAGCCATCAAGGAACCGAAGGAGAAATTTTTATGCCGAACATCGTCGAGATCACCGATTTTCACGCGCCGGAGCTGGACCCCTACGCCCGCCTGACGCAGAACCAGCTCCGGAACCGGCTGGAACCGGAAAAAGGCATCTTCATCGCCGAGAGCCCCAAGGTGATCTCCCGTGCGCTGGATGCCGGATACCGGCCCGTTTCGCTGCTCATGGAGCGCAAACAGATCACCGGCCCGGCGGCGGAGATCCTGACCCGCTGCGGGGATGCGCCGGTCTACACCGCAGACCGGGAGCTGCTGGCCGCGCTGACCGGCTTTGAGCTGACGCGGGGCGTGCTCTGCGCCTTCCGCCGCCCGGCTCCCCGCAGCGTGGAGGAGCTTTGCCGGGACGCTAAGCGGGTGGCGGTGCTGGAAGGCATTGTGGATTCCACCAACGTGGGGGCGATCTTCCGCAGTGCGGCGGCGCTGAACATGGACGCCGTCCTCATCAACCCCTCCTGCTGCGACCCGCTCTGCCGTCGCGCGGTGCGGGTGAGCATGGGCACAGTGTTTCAGGTGCCGTGGGCGCAGCTTGGCGAAACGCCCGCCGACTGGCCCGAAAAGGGGCTGGCGCAGCTCCACGCCCTCGGCTTTAAGACCGCGGCCATGGCCCTGAGCGACCGCTCGGTGAGCATCGACGACGAGGCTCTTGCCGCCGAGCCGAAGCTTGCCATCGTGCTGGGCACCGAGGGCGACGGGCTGGCCCACTCCACCATTGCCGCCTGTGATTACACGGTCAAGATCCCCATGTCCCACGGCGTCGATTCGCTGAATGTCGCCGCCGCCAGCGCCGTTGCGTTCTGGCAGCTGGGGAAGCACTGAGGAAGCTGCTGCCGATCACCCGGCACTGGAATTCCGGGTGTGGATCCTGCGGATGGTATCCAGTGCGGGCTGCGCGAGGGGGGCAGGCACTGCAGCGGGGCGGCTGAGGTAGAAGCCCTGCAGCAGGTCCACGCCGAGGTCGATGACCTTGCGCAGTTCAGCGTCGTTCTCAATGCCCTCCGCAATCAGCTGCATACTGCGGGCGTGGGCATAGTCTACGATATTGGAAACGATCTGCTGTTTGTCGCGGTCGGTGTCGATGCCGCGGACGATGGAAATGTCGATCTTGATGTACCGGGGAGCCAGCGCCAGAAGGTTCAGCTCGTTGCTGTAGCCGCTGCCGTAATCATCCAGCGCGAAGGAGCCGGAGAAGCCCGGCACGTTCCGCTTCCGTTCCAGAGAATCGCGGTCCAGATCCTCTTGTTCGGTGATCTCCACCACCAGATACTTGAGCAGTTCGGGGAAACGGCGCTGATACTTGGCCACATCTGCGGGGGTCAGGCTGACATTGGCGATGGAGTTGACGAAGAGGAAGGCCCCCTTCTGGAGCAGACCCTTCTGCTGCAATTGCTCGTAGGTCTCGCCGGATTTGAACAGGGTGATCCGCTCGATGTCGTACAGCCGGTCGAGCTCGTGGGCCAGCGTCATGACCTGCGAGGGGGAGGTGATGGTGGGCATGTTCACCCGCATCAGCGCCTCGTAGGCGGCGACCCGCCCGCTGTGGGCCGAGAAGATGGGCTGGAAATAGTAGGTCACCAGTTCCTCCCGCAGCAGCTGTTCGAACTCGCGCTGGGTCTGGGCGGCGTACTCCTCCCGGTGGTACACGCCGATGTCGAAGTCGCCGGTGCGGCCCTTGTGGGACTGCTTGACCTGATACATCGCAAAGTCAGCGTACTTCTTCAAGGTCTTGAGGTCGGTGCCGTCCTCCGGGAACCACGCCACGCCGCCGGAAATGCTGATGTTCAGCGTCTTGCCGTTGGGCAGGGTGGCACAACTGGCCCGCAGGGCCCCGTTCAGGGTGCTCAACTCTTTGCGAATGGCGTCCTGCGAGTCGTACCCGTAGAACAGCAGCAGAAACTCGTCGCCGGACAGGCGGGAGCAGACGGTGCCCTTGGGGGTGTTGGCGGCGAAGCACTGACCGGTCTGGCGGATGTACTGGTCGCCCCAGTCGTGGCCGTAGGTGTCGTTGATGTGCTTGAGGTTGTCGAGGTCCATCATCAGCAGGGCCGCGCAGCGCAGCCGGTCGGGATGGGCGAAGAGATCGGCGCAGACCCGGTTGAAGGCCTGACGGCTGTACAGGCCGGTCAGGATGTCGTAATCGCGCTCATGCTCGATGCGCTGCTGCTCCAGAATGGCGGAGGTGACATCCTCCAGCAGACCCACCTCCGAGGGCGTCTCCGCCACAATGCGGGTGACGCGGAGGACGATGTACTGCACATTGCCGTCCGGCTGCGCAATGGTGAAAACGGAACTGCCGATGGAAGTGGTGCGGTACAGGCTGCTGTGGGCCACCGCTGAGAGGGCGGCGCGGAAGGAAGAGGGGGTCAGGGGGTCAGGCGTTTGGACGCCGAGCATCCGGAAGAAGTTGTCGGTGACATAAACGCTGTCGCTGCGCAGCTCATAGCCCGCCAGCTCCACACTGGCCATCTCCATGATCCGCAGAAAGCGGGTGGAGGAGGCCAGCATATCCGAAGAAAGCTGGCTGATGGCGGAAGCAAACTGGTCCACCTCGGCGATGCCGGTGGTGGAAAGCTGGGGCAGTGCCGCCGCGTTTTGCGCCTTGGCCACTTCCGCCGAGAGCTGGGCCACGGGCTTGGACATCCGCTCACTGACCAGCCAACTGGCCCCGAAGCCCGCGATGAGGGTGAGCAGCACGGTCAAAAACAGCAGCTGCTGCACCCGCTGGGCAAAGGCGAAGAGGGCGGAGGAGGGCACGATGCCCACCAGACACCAGTGCTCCTCGTAGAAGGGGGCGTTTCGGCTGTAAACCTCCAGCGGAACGAGGGAAGCGATGTAAGAGAAGTTGTTCTTGGAAAAGCGGAAGCAGTCCGCATCTGCCCGCGTCAGTTGGAGGGCGGTGCTGAGATCCAGCCCGCCGCTGTTCATCACCGGAAACGCTGTGAGCGTGAGGGTGTCTGCATTGAGGGTGGTGCCCGAATAGCACAGGGCGTAACTGCCGGAATTGGATGTGTGCAGCTCGTTGTAGGGCAGTTTTTCCGTCAGATAGCTGGTCAGAAGCTCCACGCCCACCACGCCGTAAACAGTGCCGTCCGGCAGGATGAGGGGGAGGCTGTAAGCGATGGCCTGACGGTCATCGCCGTTGACGACATAGAGGCTGGTCGTCCAGTGGCCGTAGGCAGTGGCATCCAGCTTGGTTTCTGCGTCATAGGCGGTCTGGAACGCCGGGTAGAGCAGCCCCCCTGTGCCGAGGGAGCGGTAGGTGATGGCGGGCTTCCACGCCTTATCCGTGGCGATGTTCTGGGTCTGCACCAGTCTGGCGGGGGCCCGCTCGAACGTCAGGTCCGAGTTGTTTTCCGGCGGCGGAGAGTCGGGATCAAGGTCCCGCAGGTAGACGGAGGGCAGCCGGTCGCCGCTGGCCCGCTCGTTCAGGTCGTGGGTGTTCAGGATGAGGTAGATGCCCGTCACCGACTTGGAGCGCAGGGTAGAGATCAGCTTGGGGGTGACGGTCGCCAGCAGGGGGTAAGCCGTGTCGCTGCTGCTGTCCAGCGTGGCAAGGTCGATGGCACCACTGTCCAGCAGTTCCTGCGTCAGGGTGTTGATCTGGCTGGTCAGGGAGGAAAGCTCCTGCGCATCGTTCAACTGGGACTGGATGTAGCCGCTGCGGGTCTCTACCTGCATGGCAAGGATATCCTCGGCGTTCTGGTTCAGCTGCGGCCCCACCTGCATGAGGTAGATGGATGCGACCAGCAGCAGAACTTCGACGAGCACCACCAGCATCAGGGCGTTGAAGATGGAGCCGAAGATGGAACGCTCGCGGCGTTTCTTCGGCGGGGTGCGCTGGGATAAAATCCCCATAGGGCGGGTGCTCCTTTCAAATCAAATGATCCGTTCAGCCCGCAAAGGCTTCCAGCGTGGTGCGGGTGGTCTCGTACCACTGGTCAAAATAGTCGTCGGTTAAGAATTCGGCCTCGGCTTCTTCGGGGGTCTGCCCGGCGGCGATCCGCTCTTCGACCGTGGCGCGGTCGGCTTCGGCGGCGTCCTCCATGGCGGACTGCAATTGATTGCGGGCCGTGGAACCCTTCGGGAAGGCGTGGGTGGTGTACAAGCCGTCGTTCTCTACGGCATTCAGTGAGAGATCCAGCACCGTGGTGATGGAGTCGGACAGCTCCAGCCCGCTGGACTGGATGGCGTCGAGACTGGCGGCGGCGTGGGTCACGGGCAGGTAACCGGAGCTGACCGAGAAGGCGATGTTATTTTCCGGCTGGGTGAACCACTTCAAAAATTCCACGCTGGCTTCGATCTGGGCATCGGTGCCCTTGGTCACGATCATGCCGGCACCCTGCTGGGCGGCAACGGGGGCGCAGCCAGAGAAGCTGGGGCAGGGCAGGACCGCCATCTCAATGTCGTGGCTCTCGGTGTCACTGGTCAGCACCTGCTTGGGGAAGAAGGTGGAACTGGACGAGGAACCTACGTAGGAAAGCAGGTTGCCGGTCTTCACGTCATCGCTGCGGAAGCGGCCGCTGGCCCCGAACCAACCCTTGAGGAAGGGAACATAGTAGTTGTCCCACAGCTTGCGCATCACGTCTTTGTCAAGGTTCAGGGTCATGACGCCGTTCTCGGCATCAAAGATGGTCACGCCAAGCTCCTGTGCGCCGCAGAACAGGTAGTTCGCCAGCGCGTCGCGGCCGAAGAAAGCCTTGCCGTCGTTGGGGGTGTCGGTCTGGGCGTCGGTCCAGTCATAATATTTGTGGGCTGCTTCGGCCACGCCCTCCACGGTGGCAAGGTCGTCATAGGTCACGCCGGTGGCGGCGGCGAAGGGAGCCCAGTCGGTCGCGTTCAGGTAGAACAGCTCGGTGGATTTCGCCACGGGGAAGACCTTCAGCTCGCCGTTGTTCATCAGGTCGCCCTCTTTCAGAAAGCCGTCCACGTAGGCGGCCTTTTCCTTATCCGTCAGGTAGGGGGCCAGATCCACGACCTCGCCGAGCTGGTCGAGGTCGTAGGCCATATCCGCATAGCCGGAGTAGATGTTGGGCAGGGCGGCAGCGCCCACTTCGCCCTTGGCAGCGGCCAGCACATTGGTCTCAAGATCGGTCACGCTGCCTTGGCTGGAGCTTTTGACCACGATGTGCTTTTCCTGCCCGACGGTGGAATTGAATTTGTCCACCAGCTCATTGAAGCTGGTAAGCTGGTCGCCGCTGTAGTAGGTCCAGACGGTAATGGTGGTGGCTGCCTTGGGGGCGCCGCCGCAACCCACACAGCCCAGCAAGAGGGCAGCACTCAGTGCGATGCTGACCAAAGAACGAAAATGAAGTTTCATACGGTTTCCTTCCCCTGCGCGGGGCGGGCATCTCCGGCCCGGACCCCGTAAAAAAGAGCCCCGGTGACCCCGCGGCTCAGAATGCGCACCTTAATCAAGGGCCTTGATGGCCTTGATGGTGCGGTCGTATTCGGTTTTCACGATAGCATACTGCTCCGCAGCGCCCTCAAACGTTCCTGCGCGGAGGATCTCCGTCAGGGCTACCGCCGGGGAGCTGAGGTTGTCGAAGCCGAGGTTGAGGCAGACGCCCTTCAGGGTGTGCGCGGCACGGAACGCCTCTTTCACGTCCTGCTTGGCCATGGCGTCGGTCAGCAGACGGAAACTGTCGTCCTGCAAAAACATTTTGACAAAGCGGCGGATCATATCCGACTTATAGAACCGCTTGAGCACATCCTGATAATTCGCGCCCATGGCGGTGTAGCATTCTTCGAGCGTCATGTACAAAAATCCCCCTATATCGTCAACGGTGATACATAAGCTATTATAGCACCTTTTCCTCTGCGGGGCTACTGTTTGCACCGAAAAAATTGGCCTTTTTTCCGAAAAACCCAACGAAATCCCTCTCTTTTGCGGAAAAGTTTCAAGAAAGCCCTTCCATTTGCCGGAAAACCGTTTATAATGAGTATATATCCTAAAAATACCAGAGATTTGCTTTGCGTTTTGGCAAAGCAGCATAGAAAGGCATGGGGAGCGGCAAAGATGAAGACGATGCAGGAAGTTCAGGCAATGCTCCGCGACTTACAGCAATTGTACACCGATGTGCGGCTGCTGGACAGGGACGCCATTGCACGGATCGAGGAGGGAGAGCGCTCCGACCCCAACGGCGAAGATCTGTGCTATGCCTGCCGCCACAAGAGCCGCCGCTGCCGCCACTGTGCCGTGAAAAGCGCCTATGAGAACCACGATCAGCGTGTAAAACTGGAATACTTTGCACCGGATATCGTACAGGTGACGGCCAGATATCTGGAAGTGGACGGGGACCCCTTCGTGCTGGAACTGCTGCAGCGGATGCACAGCGATACCATCATTGACCCGGACGACACCGAGGCCCTGTTCAGCGCGATCTCCGGCTACAACACCAAGCTTTACCACGATGCCCTGACCGATGTGTACAATCGCCGCTACTATGAGGAGATCGTCCGGGGGATGAAGGGCCCCACCGGCGTGGCGCTGATGGATCTCGACGACTTCAAGGTCTACAACGATACCTACGGCCACCACGCCGGTGATATGGCGCTGAAGACCGCCGTCAACATCGTGCGGAGCTGCATCCGCCAGACCGATGCACTGGTGCGCTTCGGCGGCGACGAATTTCTGCTGGTGCTGCCCGGCATCCCGGAGGATTACTTCAAAGTCAAGCTGGAGCTGATCCGCGAAAAGCTCCACGACGCCATCGTGCCCGGCTACAGCCACATGCGGCTTTCGGCCAGCATAGGCGGCATCGTCCAGATGCCCGGTGGCTCCATGGATGCCGTGGTGCGTCAGGCCGACCGGCTGATGTATCAGGCCAAGCTCCGCAAGAACAGCGTCGTGATGGCTGGTGCGGAGGACCTGCCCGATGAAGCAAACTCCAAGCGGGAACAAAAGCAGCAGGTGCTCATCGTGGACGATTCCGAGATGAACCGCGCCATCCTTTCGGAGATCCTGCGGGGGGACTACCGCATTCTGGAAGCTGCCGACGGCGAGGAGTGCCTTCAAAAGCTGCATCAGCACATGGGGGATATCGCCTTGGTGCTGCTGGATCTCGTGATGCCCAAGATGGACGGCTTCGAGGTGCTGGACTTCATGAACCGCAACCACACCATTGAGGACCTGCCCGTTATCATGATCTCCAGCGAGGACAGCGAAGCCTCCGTCCGCCGTGCCTACGAAATGGGCGTTTCGGATTACGTCTCCCGCCCGTTCGACTCCCGCGTGGTCTACCGCCGGGTGTTCAATACCATTAAATTGTACGCAAAACAGCGGCGGCTGAGCACTTTGCTGTCGGAGCAGATCCGTGAGCGGGAGAAGAACACCACCATGCTGGTGGGTGTTCTGAGCCAGATGGTCGAGTTCCGCAACGGCGAGAGCGGGCTGCATGTCCAGCACATCCAGCACCTGACCGAACGGGTGCTGGAAAAGCTGCTGGAACGGCCCAACCGCTACCACATCACCTCCGAAATGCAGGATAATATCCCGCTGGCTGCAGCCCTGCACGACATCGGCAAGATCGCCATCGACGAGAAGATCCTGAACAAACCCGGCCGCCTGACCAAGGAGGAGTTCGAGGTCATCAAGACCCACACCACCATCGGCGCGGAGATGCTGAGCAAGCTGGAGAACTTCAACACCGAGCCTCTGCTCCAGACGGCTTACAGCATTGCCCGCTGGCACCACGAGCGGTGGGACGGCTGCGGCTACCCGGACGGGCTGAAAGGGGACGAGATCCCCATCGAAGCGCAGGTCGTTGCGCTGGCGGACGTTTACGACGCGCTGACCAGTGAGCGCTGCTACAAAAAGGCGTACCCCCACCGGAAGGCTGTGGACATGATCCTGAACGGCGAGTGCGGTGCCTTCAACCCCATCCTGCTGGAATGCTTTGTGGAGATCGAGGGCGACCTTGGATTGGAATTGGAAGAGAAACATGTCTGTGGGCCGAAAGCGTGATACAACAAAGAAAAGCCACCCGTTCGGGTGGCTTTTCCTATGGTTGGGAGAAATTCAGCTCTGGGGCTGGTCCTGCTCCTGCTGGTCGATGCAGTCGAGGAATTCCTTCGGCGTCTTGGCGGTGCGGAGCTTTTCCACTTTTCTCCTGATCTTAAAGCGTTGCAAGCAGTGTTTCGATCTCACTGCGTTTGGCAAGCCCAAGGCTGAAGGCCGTGGCGCTGCCGCAGGCGGTGCCGAGCCGCAGGGCCTCGTCGTAGCGGCCGGTCTTGAGATACCCGGCCACAAACCCGGCCACCATGCTGTCGCCCGCGCCCACGCTGTTCACGACCTTGCCCTTGGGGCAGCCGATGCGGTGCACGCCGCCCGCTTCGTCCACCAGAAGGGCTCCGTCGCCCGCCATGCTGACCAGAACGTTCCGGGCACCCTTCTCCTGCAAGGTGCGGGCTGCGGCGGTGATCTCGGCGTCGCCGGTCAGTTCCCTGCCCACCAGTTCGCCCAGTTCGTGATTGTTGGGCTTGATGAGGAAGGGGTGGAAGGGCAGGACGTTGGCCAGCAGGGCGCGGGTGGCGTCCACAACGCAGCGCACGCCCTTGCCGTCCAGCCGGGCCAGCAGCCGCTCGTAGGTGTCCTGCGGCATACTGGACGGGATGCTGCCCGCGAGGATGAGTACATCGTTTTCGGTCAGCCCATCGAGCTTTTCTTCCAGCTGCTGCAAGGCCGACGCCGGGATGGCGGGGCCCGCGCCGTTCAGCTCGGTCTCTTCACTGGCCTTGATCTTCACGTTGATGCGGGTCATGCCGTGGTCGAGGTGGATGAAGTCGGTGCACAGCCCCTGCGCGGCCAGCCCGCGTTCCAGCCACGCGCCGGTCTCGCCCGCCACAAAGCCCAGCGCCACGCTCTCGCAGCCCAGCTCCCGGAGCACACCGGACACATTGATGCCTTTGCCGCCCAGCACGCAGTCTTCGCCGACGGCGCGGTTCACCTCGCCGACTTCCAGCGCCTTGTCCAGACGGACGACATAATCAATGGCAGGGTTGAAGGTTACAGTGTAGATCATAATTCCGTCTCCTTTATCAAAGTAAATTCTCGGTATTTGGGGTTGGGGCAGCGGTTGGTCAGGATGGCTCCGCTGTGCAGATCGGTGATGACGGCGGGGTAGACCTGCGCGAACTTGGAATCGTCCACAAGGAACCATGCCTCCCGCGCCCGGCGGACGGCAGCAGCCTTGACGGCGGCTTCCTCCGGGTCCGGGGTGGTGAACCCGGCCTCCAGCGCCACGCCGTTGGCCCCCATGAAGGCTTTGGTGAAGTTGTACTGCTGCAAAGCCGTCAGCGCCGCCGCCCCGATGATGGCTTCGGTCTGGGGGCGGAGCAGCCCGCCGGGCAGGAACACCCGGCAGCCCTTCTGGGCCAGCAGCCGCGCGTGGGCCACGCCGTTGGTCACATAGCTGGCCTTGAGCGCCGGGCCGCTGAGCAGCCGGGCCACCGCAAGGGTGGTGGAACCGGCATCCAAAAAGATGAAGTCCTCCGGCTGGATGAGGGAAGCTGCCGCCTGTGCGATGCTCTGTTTCTGGTCCACGGCCAGCGTTTCCTTGGCGGCCATGGTGGGTTCGTCGGTGCGGAAGGGGCTGTCCGGCAGCGTGGCTCCGCCGTGGACTTTGTTCAGCTTGCCCAGTTTGTCCAGCTCGTTCAGATCGCGCCGGATGGTGGACTCGCTGGCGCTCAGCGCCTCGCACAGCTCCTGCACGGTGGCAGTGCGCTGGCGGGCCAGCAGGTCAAGGATGAGGGCGAAGCGTTCTTCTGCCAACATGAGGAAAGGTCACTCCTTTGGTGTTTTGTGATTGGACTTGAAGCTTTGTGAAGCTTTCTGTCCTTATTATAGCAAGATTTCCGTCAAAATCAATCACAATGCGCCAGAAATAACCGACAAAAATCACCTCGGAAAATTGAGCAGGTTGCACAACAACTGGGATACATTTGGCAAACGGCAGCAAGTGTGCTATGATATAAGAAAAATGCAGGAGGAACGCTATGACAAAGCCCAAGATCATCTTTTTTGACATCGACGGCACTCTGGTGACGCTCAAGGAGGGCATCCGCCCCAGAACGGTGGAGGCGCTGCAAAAACTGCGGCAGAACGGCACCAAGATCTGCATCGCCACCGGCCATTGCCGCGATGTGAAGGAAGACGGTATCTATTGGTGCTGCGTGAAAAATAAGTTGATATAGGTGTTCTTTTATGAGAGGTCTGTGGACAGGTAAACAGAACTCTCAAATATGGATATATTATGCAATACACAATTGGAGGAAAAATATGTTAAATCAGATGACGAGAAGAAACTTTCTAAAATCAACTTCTGCACTTGCTGCTTTAGTTGCACTTAGTGCTTGTTCGGGTGAAGAATCCTCTAGCTCGTATACGGCAAAACCTTATGGATATGCTACAGCAACAGTCGGGTCTCTTAGTATTGAGCTGGGGTCTATTACGAGCTACAATTCCGTGGAAGAGTGCCGTTTCCGCATAACAAACAACAGCACGGCGCCAATTACCCTCACCAAGGATAATTTTACAGCACAGTTCAATGGGAAAGATGCTCCGTTTTGTGGGCAAGATGAAATGCGCACGGATTTTCCGGAGCTGTTTAGTCAGATGCCCATCCCTGCCAATGGAAGTGTAAAAGGCTATGTGGCTTTTCATGTGTCGGAACAGATTGATTCCTATAAAATAACAGTCAAATATGGTGGAAAGCAGACAGTGTTTGCCTCCGATGAAAAAGAAAAGTCATGGTATGAATAATTTTATTTGGTTAGACGGAAAGAGACCGATGCAATAGCGCTCCGAAAAATAATACATAAAACCCGGAACCTTTTCAGAGCGAAAACAGCTCAAAAGGTTCCGGGTTTCTGATTTTGTACTAGTTCTTTGCACAAGGTGTAGTTGCATTTTTGTTTTGCAACAGTGTGCCATCTCGCTTTAAACTCTAAATGGAAACTTACTTATTCTGAATGTACTCGTCAATGGCCTTCGCGGCTGCCTTACCGGCACCCATGGCCTTGATGACGGTAGCGGCACCGGTCACGGCGTCGCCGCCCGCATAAACGCCCTCGCGGCTGGTCTTGCCCTCGTCGCCTTCGGTGACGATGCAGCCGTGCTTGTTGGTCTCCAGACCGGGGGTGGTGGAGCGGATGAGGGGGTTCGGGCTGGTGCCCAAGCTCATGATGACGGTGTCCACATCCATGGTGAACTCGCTGCCCTTCTTCTCGATGGGGCGGCGGCGGCCGGAGGCGTCGGGTTCGCCCAGCTCCATCTCCACGCAGGTGATGGCCTTGACGAAGCCGTCGTCATCGGACAGGATCTCCACCGGGTTGCACAGGGTCTTGAAGATGATGCCCTCTTCCTCGGCGTGCTCCACTTCCTCCTTACGGGCGGGCAGTTCGGCCATGCCGCGGCGGTAGACGATGTAGACGGTCTCGGCACCCAGACGCAGGGCGCTGCGGGCAGCGTCCATGGCCACATTGCCGCCGCCCACAACGGCGACCTTCTTGCCGGTGCGGATGGGGGTCTTGCTGGTGGGCAGGTAAGCCTTCATCAGGTTGGAGCGGGTCAGGAACTCGTTGGCGGAGTACACGCCCTTCAGGCTCTCGCCGGGGATGCCCATGAAGCGGGGCAGACCGGCACCGGAGCCTACGAACACGGCCTCGTAGCCGTACTCGTCCATCAGCTCGTCGATGGTCAGCACCTTGCCGATGACCATGTTGCACTCAAAATCCACGCCCATCTTCTTCAGGCCGTCGATCTCCTGCTGCACGATGGCCTTGGGCAGACGGAACTCAGGGATGCCGTACATCAGCACGCCGCCGGCCACATGCAGGGCCTCGTAAACGGTGACCTTGTAGCCAAGCTTTGCCAGATCGCCTGCGGCGGTCAGGCCGGCAGGGCCTGCGCCGATGATGGCCACCTTGTGGCCGTTCCATTCGGGCACGATGGGGGCGGTGTGCACATTCTCACGGTGCCAGTCGGCAACAAAGCGCTCCAGGCGGCCGATGCCCACCGGCTCGTTCTTGATGCCGCGGGTGCACTTGCCCTCGCACTGACTCTCCTGCGGGCATACACGGCCGCAGACAGCGGGCAGGGAAGAGGAACGGTTAATCACCTGATAAGCGGCTTCAAAGTCGCCCTCGGCCACATGGCCGATGAACTCGGGGATATCGATGCCCACAGGGCAGCCGGTCTGGCAGGGTTTGTTCTTGCAGTGCACGCAGCGCTTTGCTTCGTTCACGGCCATTTCTTCGGTGTAGCCAAGTGCAACTTCCTTAAAGTTCTTGTTGCGCACATTGGGGTCCTGCGTGGGCATGGGGCACTTCTTCGGGTCCATATTGAAAGCCATCTTATTTTACCTCCTGATTGAGCAGATTGCATGCCGCTTCACGGGCGTGTGCCTCAAACGGGCGGTACATGGTGCCGCGGGCCATTGCCTCATCAAAATCCACCAGATCGCCGTCAAAGTCGGGGCCGTCCACGCAGGCGAACTTGGTCTCGCCGCCCACGGTCAGGCGGCAGCCGCCGCACATGCCGGTGCCGTCGATCATGATGGGGTTCATGGAAACGATGCTCTTCAGGCCATGCTTCTGGCAGGTCTTGACCACGAACTTCATCATGATCAGCGGGCCAATGGTGATGACCAGATCGTACTGGTTGCCGGCGGCCACCAGCTCGTCCAGTGCAGCGGTAACAACACCCTTGGTGCCATAGCTGCCGTCGTCGGTCATAATGCGCAGTTCGTCGCTGCAGGCTTTGAACTCGTCCTCAAGGATCAGCAGGTCCTTATTGCGGAAGCCCACCACGCTGTGCACCACACAGCCCTGCTCGTGCAGCTCACGGGCAATGGGCAGAGCGATGGCGCAGCCTACGCCGCCGCCCACGACACATACCTTCTTCAGGCCTTCCACCTCGGTGGCGCGGCCCAGCGGGCCTACAAAGTCGTGGACACTCTGGCCCACCTGCAGGCTGTTCAGCTCCATCGTGGTACCGCCCACGATCTGGAAAATGATATCCACAGTGCCCTTTTCGCGGTCGTAACCGGCCACGGTCAGGGGGATGCGCTCGCTGTCCTCAAACGGGCGCACAATGATAAACTGGCCCGGCTTTGCCTTTTTGGCGATCAGCGGGGCTTCAATGACCATCTTCGTCACGGTGGGATTCAGCGCGACTTTTTCAGTGATCTTATACATTGTGTTTGCTCCTTTATGCTGGCTTTTCCTATTTCTGCGCACGAAAACGCGCCTGTATGCCCTCAGCGGCATAACAGACGCAGCTCTTACAGGCGACAAAATGACACTTTCCATTATAATAGTTTACAAAAGGGAAAGCAAATCAATTTTCTTCGTGTATGTCGTGGCAAACTTGAATGATGACACAGGTGAAGCCCGCAAAAGTGAAGCCTTTTGAACACAGACAGGTGGGTTTCCAACTTTTTTGCAGAAAATGCAAATTTGTGGTTGACAATTGCCGGGCGGTACGGTATAATAATCAGCGTCGCCGGTAAACAGTCCGGCACAAACACATGGAATGTGCGGCCGTAGCTCATCTGGTAGAGCGCCACCTTGCCAAGGTGGAGGTAGCGAGTTCGAGCCTCGTCGGCCGCTCCATTTTGTGGAAGTTTAGCTCAGCTGGGAGAGCATCTGCCTTACAAGCAGAGGGTCAGCGGTTCGATCCCGTTAACTCCCATAGGTCCCGTAGTGTAGCGGTTATCACGTCGCCCTGTCACGGCGAAGATCGCGGGTTCGATTCCCGTCGGGACCGTTAAGATAATGAAAATTATTTTAAGACTCGTTAGCTCAGTTGGTAGAGCAATTGACTTTTAATCAATGGGTCACTGGTTCGAGCCCAGTACGGGTCATATATGCGGGTGTGGCGGAATTGGCAGACGCACCAGATTTAGGATCTGGCGCTTTACGGCGTGGGGGTTCAAGTCCCTTAACCCGCATAAGAGAATAATAATGAGCCGGCTTAGCTCAGTTGGTAGAGCATCTGATTTGTAATCAGAGGGTCGCGTGTTCAAGTCATGTAGCCGGCATAAAACGCGAACGTAGTTCAGTGGTAGAACACCACCTTGCCAAGGTGGGGGTCGCGGGTTCGAATCCCGTCGTTCGCTTGAGGAGGCCGGGGTGGCGGAACTGGCAGACGCACAGGACTTAAAATCCTGCGATTGGTAACGATCGTACCGGTTCGATTCCGGTCCTCGGCATAGACAAAGGTTGAAAGAAGCACCCTTAGCTCAACTGGATAGAGTACCTGACTACGAATCAGGCGGTTAGAGGTTCGACTCCTCTAGGGTGCATTTTTATCGGGAAGTAGCTCAGCTTGGTAGAGCACTTGGTTTGGGACCAAGGGGTCGCAGGTTCGAATCCTGTCTTCCCGATTAAGACCTTTGAGAACTGAATAAGAAACCAAGTGCAGGGTTATGATAGAAGAATTATAACCTGTCAATTTACAAGAATAAATCGTCAGACGACGGTAATGAGTTAACGCTCGAACAATTATTAAAGATTTTAATGAGAGTTTGATCCTGGCTCAGGACGAACGCTGGCGGCGTGCCTAATACATGCAAGTAGAACGCTGAAGAGAGGAGCTTGCTCTTCTTGGATGAGTTGCGAACGGGTGAGTAACGCGTAGGTAACCTGCCTTGTAGCGGGGGATAACTATTGGAAACGATAGCTAATACCGCATAAAAGTCGACATTGCATGATGTTGACTTGAAAGGTGCAATTGCATCACTAAGAGATGGACCTGCGTTGTATTAGCTAGTTGGTGAGGTAACGGCTCACCAAGGCGACGATACATAGCCGACCTGAGAGGGTGATCGGCCACACTGGGACTGAGACACGGCCCAGACTCCTACGGGAGGCAGCAGTAGGG
>ENA-OURZ01001569-OURZ01001569.1-human-gut-metagenome-genome-assembly--contig:-NODE-1569-length-24767-cov-10.807745_pt1 | contig 24767 bp, 22 predicted proteins | sample MGYA00242073_ERZ509195 | MGnify/ENA primary metagenome ERZ509195 (study PRJEB26280, sample SAMEA2338837) | human gut metagenome | biome: human gut; feature: human-associated habitat; material: faeces...
TAGCTAAAGCTTTTTGGAACCACCGGCATTGCCGGTGGTTTTCTTTATACAAAAAAGCGAGGGCTGGCATCAAGCCAGCGCTCGCCTTACAAATCGAACAAAGGAGATGATCCATGACAAAACTGTGCAACCCACCAGTGCTAGAAAGATCCCGTCCGCCAGTGCCGTGTGCACACGATACCACGGTCGAAACGCTGTGAGCATCAGCACCAGGTACACCAGCGGAATGGACAATCTCAGTTTCATCGCAATACGAATCAGCAAAAGCAGCAAGTAGAACATCATGGACAAACAAGCAGTTACCATCGGCGATCCTCCTCAAACGGTTTGTCGGATGTTAACTCTCTTGCTGCAATTTTACAAGTACATAGATTTCTGATCGGACAATTCTTCTCGGCCATTTAAAAACAAATTTTGATTCCCTGAATGGGAGAAAGGAAGCCAAATGAACCAGAAACAGTATCACTCGCTGGAAGAATTGCCCCTGATGATGAACATGACAGACGTTGCCAGCGTCCTTGGCATTTCCAGAGCCGGAGCCTACAAGCTCGCCCACAGCGTGGATTTCCCGGCGTTTCAGATCGGCAGACGCATCGTTATCTCGCGGGAAAACTTCCTCGGCTGGCTGGACCGGCAGTCCACAGAACAAAAATGCGCCTGAGCGCAAAAAGTACTCGCTATTTCACTGTGTTTGTGGTAGTTGTGTGAGCTACCGGAAAAGGAGGAATTTACATGAGCAAAAAGCGAGCCAACGGCGAAGGCAGCATCCGCAAACGGAAGGACGGACGCTGGGAGGGCCGATATACCGCCGGGTATGACAAGGACGGAAAGGTCATCACGAAAAATGTTCTCGGGAAAACGCAGGCAGAAGTCAAAGAAAAGCTGAAAACAGCAATCGAAGAAAGCCAGAAGCTTGACCCGACCCGCACGGGGCAGTACACCGTTCAGACATGGGTGACGTTGTGGTACGAGGTATTTATCAAGCCGCAGATCCGCCCGAATACGAAGCAGTTCTACCGCAACTGCATGGAAAACCATCTCTTTCCCGCGCTGGGTGACTGCCCGCTGGAAAAGCTGAGCACCATTCAAATTCAGCGCGTGATCAACGAGATGAGCGAGCACGGCAGAAATCACTACTGCAGCCACATTCCGCTGAAAGAAACGACGCTCAGCCCACGCATTGTGCAAGGCATCCTCGGCATCCTGCGGAAAAGTCTCGATCAGGCCGTCGCAGAAAAGCTCATTCTGAGCAATCCGGCAGCAAACTGCAAAGCCCCGAAAACGGTACGAAAAGAGATGAAAGTGCTGCCGGAGGAGCTGATTGGGCCATATCTGCACGAAGCGAAGCAGCGCGGCGTGTTTGCACCGCTCTATCTGGAGCTGACCAGCGGGCTGCGCCGGGGAGAATTGCTGGCCCTGCTCTGGAAAGATCTGAACGTGAAGGAGCGAACACTTTCCGTTACCAAAAGCGTCTGCCGCATCGACCATCAGCTTGTTGTCAGCCAGCCGAAAACAAAAAACTCGCTGCGGCTGCTGACACTTCCGGAGAGCACCGTGCAGATTCTGGTGGAAGAACACGAAAAGCACCCGGATAATCCCTATATGTTCCCATCCCCGAAAACCGGAGAAATGCTCGATCCGGCATCCTTCCGCGCCATGCATGACCGGATTCTGGAAGCCATCGGCGCAGAACATGTGAGATTTCATGACATGAGACACACATTCGCGACCTTGGCACTCAAAAATGGCGTGGACGTGCGGACACTCTCCGAAATGCTCGGACATTACAGCGCGGGGTTCACGCTCAGCACCTACGTCCACTCCACGCCCAGCATGCGCGTGCAGGCTGCGGACACCATCGGTCAAATGATCGGCCGGGAAGTCGTGTGACATAAAGCACAAAAGGGCGTGCTGCCGTTTAGGTGGGTTCAGCTAAACCATTCTAAGGCGAAAGAGAAACGGCATAGCTTCGGCTATGCCATTTCTTTCATTTTTGCCTGCTATCAAATACTTTGGACATTTCTAAAAGTCCGATACCTTTGTAGTAGATGTTGTCCTCATATAGTCGTTTGAAATCATATCCAGTTCCGTGATATGTTTCTCACTTTCGGGCAGTAACTTGAATTTTTTAGGGAATTCTTTATTGTGTTCTTTTATGCTGCCATGCGTCGGAATGTGGAGGATTTTCTAAAAAGGTCGATAGAACGGACTCAAATGAAACAATGCGAATTGGAGCAAAAAGCATTGTTTGGGTAGGGTAGAAAAACCCATAAATTTAAGTATAATATGTTTATACCAATGATTGGAGGCGTGACATGAATCGACACACAGTAATTTTAGGAGCCGGCGCAACAATAGCAGCAATTCCTAATGGAGATAAAAATGGTAGAAAATCCTCTATTATGAATGGTTTGATTGAGAATCTGAACTTACAAGAAGTTTTGGATGGAATAGAGCTAAGAACCCAAAGCAACAATCTTGAGGATATTTATTCAGAGTTACATTCAAGACCGGAATGTAGATATGCAACTGAGGAATTGGAAAAACGCTTATACCAGTACTTTGAATCTTTGGAACTTACTGACGAACCTACAATTTATGATCTTCTCATTCTCAGTTTGACCGAGAAAGATGTTATCGCAACTTTTAATTGGGACCCTTTATTATTGCAGGCCTATATCCGTTGCTACAGCATAACTGATAATCTTCCTCATATTCTTTGCTTACACGGAAATGTTGCAATGGGATATTGTGAGGAACATGGAGAATTTGGGATAAAAACCGCAAATTGTCCTATCTGCAAGAGAAAGCTTTCCCCGACAAAACTGCTCTATCCTGTTGCTCAAAAAGACTACGAGAGTGATGCTTATATACATAACTGCTGGGAGGCTGTTCAACAGGCAATTGATGAATCTTTTATGATTACTATATTCGGATACAGTGCTCCATCCAGCGATAGAAGTGCAGTCAATCTTCTTAAACAAGCATGGGGTGATCCTCAAAAGCGGCAGTTAGAAGAAATTTCTGTTATTGATATTATTGATGAAGAAGAAATCCCAATGAAGTGGAAAGACTTTATTCATACACATCACTATCAATATACAAAAGATTTTTATTCATCATATTTGGGGCTATTTCCTCGCCGTAGCTGTGAAATGGTATTCGCCATGTTTTGTTTAAATGTTTGGGCTGATAATACGAAAGGCTTTCGTAAAGATATGTCCTGGTCGGACTTAGAGGACCAGATATATAATCTGGTTTGTGAAGAACAAGATACGCCGAAAGGCAAGAAATACCCTATTCATTATGCTGCAAGCGATTTTTAAGTACTAAAACAAAAAAGAAGCGGGAGCGTCACCCTCGGTCTAAGCCAAAGGCGGCACTCCCACCGCATTATTTGTAGTTGCTCGTTGTTTTACACGGATTTTCTTGCTGTATCTGTGGATCTGTCTTTTTTGTTTTGATGCAGATTGAGCATCTGGCACCTTGATCTGGTTCGTTAACCGTCTAATCTCAGGAAACTTTACTTCTTCGATATTGCGGGCAGCCTGTATCTGTCCTTTTAATGATAGAATTTGTTTTGCATCTTCTTCAGAACAGGCTTCAGTGCCAATGAGTGGTTTTACCTTCTGAAACGCATCATATATGGTGTTTTGAAGCCCATTAGGTACAGCAAGGGACTGTTCAGGAGTGACCACCGTTCCTGTAATTGGTTTATAGTCAGACGGACCGTAATACTTTACTTTGCGGTATTTAGGCTTGTGACCATATTTTCTCAGTACACAATCAATCATTTGTCTCAACTGATTGGGAGAGAAAGGCTTTTTACTAGAGAAAGTCATGTCATCCACGTACAAAGTGAATTTGCAACCGCATTGCTTCGCCAGATCAGAGATTTCTGAAAACATATCAGAATAAGCATAGAAAGCCATAATCTGACTTGTTGGGCATCCGGTTGGGATACCACCATTGTAAGTTATGATGTCAGTTAGTTTTTCAGCCACATCAGGGGAAGTTTTCAATTTCTGCACAAAAAACTGGTACACAGGTTCTCGTGTGCAGTTATCATAGAACTTTTTAATATCAATAGTCAGAACATATTTTCCGTCGAGATGTGCCTTTCCGTTGTCTATATAACATTTTTGCTTTTCTCCAGAGATAAGCCATTCGGGCCGGATGACCCGGTGAAGCAGGTAAAGGATTCTGCGCTGGATAGCTTTAAGTATCTTATCCGGAGCAGTTATCTCTCTTCTTTCATTAGAATGCTTTTTATCGATTTCAAATTTGTGATACCCGATGATGCTATCAATTATTTTGAGACCACCGGGTTCAAGACACAGAAGATGTTCAAGACGCTTTTTCGTCCGACATTTATAAAGAGCACATTGCGTGATGTCATATTTTCTAATCGGCGCTTTATTCTTCATCTGGATCACCTGCTGCCGCAGACATACTTTGTATCAAGTGTGCCATCATGTTTCTGACAAAGGCAGTTCCTTTGCCAGACTTTTCTGCTTCATCCATGTTTTCAGAAAGCAATATCAAAGAAGATAATCGGATGCCGTAAATATCCGCATATTTTTGAAGTAATTCCAAAGATGGTTGCTTTTTGTTGTTTTCAATTTCCGAAAGGTAACTCGCAGAGATGCCAAGTTCTGAACTCATTTCGCTGGCCTTATATCCATAAATGATACGCGTACGCTTCAATACATCTCCAATCATTCTTGCCACCTCCCAGCTATTAAGGTTCGATCTATAATATCAAAGCCACTTGGCCTAATAAACAAAAATTAGATGGGCTTCCCGTTTGCTGCACCACCTCGTCTTACTTCTTGAACATCTCACAAAAGCACTGGATGATTTGTAAAACCACCAGCAGCACTTCAAGCGCCTTAAACGCTAACCGGAATACGGTCTTGCGCCATTTACGCTTGAACTTGGAACGGTGAGAAGTCCGGGGAACCGACGAGTTGCCGAGACTGTCCTGCATGAACAGCGATTTCTTATGCTTTTGCATAACATACCTCTTTCGAGAACCACGAAGTATAGTTGGTGTGGCTCCCTCCCGGGAAAGAGTTGGTGCATACAGGACAACCCATCTAATTCCTTTGGGCATGGTCCAAGCTCCCGGCTTGGGCCATGCCGGGCGACGGCGCATCGGGGGTCAAGCCGTGTGCCGCCCCCGTGGGGTAGAACACCGTCAAGATGTTCCGCGAGTGCGGATGCACTCCAATTTGGGGGAGAAGACCAGCAGAGCACCTGCTCTACTTTTCGCTGCAATACTATAATAGCAAATTACAAGCCACAAGTCAAGATGTAATTTCGCTATTTGCGAATTTATATCAGATAACGTAGTGAAAGCAACACCTTCGTCTCAATTCAAAAGGCGTTACTCTCGCTTTGTTATAAAGAAATTTCGAAATCGCTCTCTTTGCTCCTTGTGTCGATAGGGTAGCCATGCGCCTCCAGATCTCGGACACTGCTGCTGATGCTGCCAATGCCGTCCTCGCAGATACGTGCAAGGCCTTTCATGGTATAGTCCCAATTCTCCAGCAGGGATGGTATGAGGGATAAAAAAACCTTCGCTTTCAGTGCCGACGACATATCCCGCAGATGATAGTTGGACACAACCGTGTAATCTCTTGTTTTTTAATACGGAATACAGTCATTTTCGCACCTCCCTTCCTCTGGTTTTGAAAAAGTGTTGATTTCGATGGGAAAAGCCTCTGCGAATGTAAAAAATGCCATAAGGCAGATACATATGGCGTAGAAATAGGAAAAGGACGCTTCTATTTGCATATCAACGCCATGCGAGCCTGTCAGTATTCAATTGTTTTGCCCTCACACCGCGTTTGCAGCATGAAAAGCATTGATTTTGCTGGATTTTTTCAATGTTTACTTATTTAGTACTACCATTTGGCAGCGCGCCCTTTCTTTGTGAAAAAATGCTGATTTTATGTACGTCTTATGCGCTGCGGAATGGTCTTTTCGTGCTATTTCGTACCGTTTCGTACACCGACGTACATCGCGGTTTGGGTCACGGTTTGGGTCAAAACGTGACTTCGAAAATATGGTTGAACTTTTTGGCTGCAAAATGCAAGAAAAAGCTCCGAAATCAGCTGATTTCGGAGCTTTTTATGGTGGACAGTACAGGACTCGAACCTGTGACCCCATGCACGTCAAGCATGTGCTCATACCAGCTGAGCTAACTGTCCATCAGCGGGGTTATTATACTCAATCCCGCTGCATTTGTCAAGTATTATTTTTCAGGTACCACGCGATCAGCAGATCGGCGGCTTCGCCGTAGCTTTGGACTCCGGACTCTTCGGAGAAGGCCTTCAGATAGGTGTCGTTGACCTTCTGGGCTGCGTTTTGCACTTTGCCCTCGTATTGGGCGTAATGCTCATTCGCGGCGCGGATGTCGGCGATGACGCCGTCTGACAGCGTGCTCCAGATCTGGCTGGCGGCGGTTTTATCGACCTTTGACAGCGCGTTGTGGCAATAAATATACGCACCAAACGCGCCGGAGTAGCGGAAATCGTTGCTTTCCGAGGCCATGCAGGCCAGATAGGCGCAGAAATTCGCGTCGTCTTCGGCGGTGACGGCCTGCCGGTGGGCCAGTTCGTGGCACATGGTGAAGGGAATCCATGCGGTGTAGGTGTCCGGGTTGACGCAGGCTTCGGCTGTGAAGCAGATAAAAATGCCCGTCGTGCCGGTCTGGCTGAACAGCCGCCAGGAGGCCAGCGGCTTTACAGGGCCCAGCCCGTCTGTGAACTGGTCATACTGCCGCGCAAGTGCCGTGTAGCCGTCGGGGGCCTGCTTGGAAAGTGTGGAAAACGCCGGATAGACAGTCAGATTTTCCACGTTTCGTTCGACTTTTTCTGCATATTCGTTTGCCTGCGCAGCGTAATAGGCTGTTGCGGCAATCAGTTCCTGCTTGGAATATTCGCGCACATCGAGCCCAAGAGATTTATCTACCGGCGGGCCAAAATGCCCGAGGCCCCAGATGGCAACGAACAGAAATACGCCCGTGCTGAGTCCCAGCAGAACGCCGGACAGCCAGCGCAGCAGGCTCCGGCGCCCCGTGAACACGCGGATAAGCGTATAAAAAAACCACAGCGCCAGCAAAACGGTCAGCACTTCCCACAGCGCGATGGGCGCCAGACTAGATACCGACGCGATTGCCGACAGGATGCTCTTGGAGAGAGCAGGGTAGAACGAGAAGACCACGTTCGGCGCGGCCTTTGCAAACGCGACCATCAGGCCCGTCAGGACGAGAAGGATCGCAGATGAGATGACTCTTCCGATTGCTTTCAAGATGAAGATATCCTTTCCGGAAAAATAACTTCCTGCATTATACCACATCTGCGAAAAAAACAAAACAGGTCTTTCAAATTTCTTCCGCGCAGTTGACTTTGCGGGCTTTTTCATTATAATAATAAGATAAAATCCTTGATCATATACGTCAGGAGGACGAGAAGTATGATGAAAAACAGCGAAAAGTCCATGGACAAGATCATTGCCCTTTGCAAAAACCGCGGCTTTGTTTTTGCAGGCTCCGAAATTTACGGCGGCCTCGCCAACAGCTGGGACTACGGCCCTCTCGGCGTTGAATTCAAGAACAACGTCAAAAAGGCTTGGATCAAGAAATTCGTGCAGGAAAGCCCGTACAACGTAGGCCTCGACGCGGCCATTATCATGAACCCGCAGACGTGGATCACGACCGGCCATGTGTCCAGCTTCTCCGATCCGCTGCTCGACTGCAAGGCCTGCAAAGCCCGCCACCGTGCAGACAAGCTGATCGGCGAGGAGCACCATGAGGTCAACGTCGATGCCATGAGTTTCGATGAGATGGACAAGTTTATTGCCGAGCACGAGGATATCGTCTGCCCCGTCTGCGGCAAGCATGACTTTACCCCCATCCGCAAGTTCAATCTGATGTTCAAGACCGCTATCGGCGTGACCGAGGATTCCTCCTCGACCTGCTATCTGCGGCCGGAAACGGCGCAGGGCATCTTCGTGAACTTTGCGAACATCCAGCGAACCACCCGCCGCAAGCTGCCCTTCGGCGTCTGCCAGGTCGGCAAGGCGTTCCGCAACGAGATTACCCCGGGCAACTTCACCTTCCGTACCCGCGAGTTTGAGCAGATGGAGTGCGAGTTCTTCTGCAAGCCCAACACCGATCTGGAGTGGTTCGCCTACTGGAAGGACTACTGCAAGAACTGGCTGCTGAGCCTTGGCATCAAGGAAGAAAATCTGCGCCTGCGCGACCACGAGCCCGCCGAGCTGGCCTTCTACAGCCGCGCCACCACCGACATCGAGTACGCCTTCCCGTTCACCGACTGGGGCGAACTGTGGGGCATTGCAGACCGCACGAACTACGACCTAAGCCGTCATCAGGAGGCCTCCGGCAAGAGCCTCGAGTACTTCGACCCCGAGACGAACGAGCACTACATCCCCTACGTCATCGAGCCGTCTCTGGGCTGTGACCGTGTGGCGCTGGCCTTCCTGTGCGAGGCCTACGACGAGCAGCACCTCGTGGACGCCAAGGGCAAGGAGGATGTGCGCACCGTGCTGCACCTGCACCCCTATCTGGCACCGTTCAAGTGCGCCGTGCTGCCCCTGTCCAAGAAGCTGGGCGACAAGGCGATGGAGATCCGCAACGAGCTGGCCAAGGACTTCATGGTCGACTACGACGACGCCGGTTCCATCGGCAAGCGCTACCGCCGTCAGGACGAGATCGGCACCCCGCTGTGCATCACCGTGGACTTCCAGACTGTCGGCGACGACAAGGTCGAGGCCGACGGCTGCGTGACCGTCCGTGACCGTGACACGATGGAGCAGGTCCGTATGCCCATCAGCGAGCTGCGCGACTACGTGGCCAAGAAGGTTGCGTTCTGATTTAGCAGCGTTATAAAGTAAAAAACCTGTCTGCACTGATCGTGCAGGCAGGATTTTTTTGTTTGTGGAAAACGGTAAACAGCCGGATGTGAGAACCGAACCGGTTTACCCTACCTTCTCCACCGTCACACTGTTGACGGTGACATTTGCGTCGTCCAGCGTGTGGACGGCGGTGCGCCAGTAGTGGAGCATCTCGGTGGCCGTAAACTCAAAGGTCATTTCGTTCGGGTCGATGCCGGTGAAGTCGATGTCCAGCTTGTAGGTCTCCTGATTGATGAGGCCGTACCGGGCGTAAATATAGCTGTGGTCAAAGCCGCTGCCGGTCAGCGTGACGCGGTAGCGCCCAGGGAAAAGCGTCCATTCCTCGGTCATCATCTCGCCGCCGGTTTCCAGCCCTACACTGCCGTCGGCAAAATGGGCGTTGATGAGGTCGGACTTTGTCAAATCCATCGTGTGGGCGGGCACTTCGGGCGCAGGCTCCTCCTCGATGCCGTCGATGGGCTCGACGCTGCCGATGAGGATGCCGTCCAGCCGGTAATAGTGCAGGCCGTAACTGTTCCGCGCCAGCTCGTCCTCGTCGATGAAGGCATAGAGCGTGTCAGCGGAAAGCTCGTTCAGCTCGCCCGGCAGCGTGACCGCCGCAAGGTTGCCGTCCATATGCGCCATGTAGAAGCTATTGGAGGTCCAGCCGTGGTCGGCGGCAAAATCCACCAGGTCCCAGAACTCGTTGTGCTCAAAGTCGAACGTTGCAAAGGCCAGATGGCTGTATTTGCCGCTGGCGGCGACCTGCTCCCACACGGGGTCGGTCAGCAGGGTCTTATTCTCGTAGCGGAAGCCGTAGTAGTGGTAGTCCGTCCAGCGGTTGAACAGTTCCGACCTCTGGCCCCAGCCCTGCGCCACGGCGCAGACGGCCAGCATCAAGGCAGGCGCGACACCGTTATCCCAAAAGCGCAGCACCAACCCGCAGCCAACGGCAGCCAGCAACATACCTGCCAACCACGCCAGCCGTGCGCAGGACGAGAACATGGCCCAGAAGTTCATCAAAAACTGCGGGATGGGCACGGTGAACAGCGTTTTTCCGTTCACCGTGATGGCGTTTCCGCCCGCGGCAATCAAATCCAGCACCAGCACCACAGCGCCGGCAATGAGCCAGTCGCGGTGGGCGGCAAAGAATTTTTCCGCCTTGCGGGCGTTGCAGACTATGCCGAACACCGCCAGCACCACGGCCAGCGATGTTCCGATGCCTGCATAAACATTCTGCTCCCAGCTTTGCGCCAGCCACGGCACAAACAGGCCGAAGTAATCCGCGCCGCTGAGGTAGCCGTTGGAGTAGCCTGCAAAGTTGACAGCGAACGCCCCCAACAGCACCAACTCCGCCAGCGTCGCAGCGCAGAACGCTGCAATTGGTGCCAGCACAGCCGCCGGGCCGCGTTTTTGCAGGGCGCGGCGCACCGCGCATCCCACAAGCACAAGACCGACCATCGGCAGATAATAGAGGTGGATGCCTGCGCACAGCAGCCCCATGCCGCCCCAGATAAGGCAGGCGCGGCGGGTCGTGGGCATGAGCTCGTCACTGCGCAGCCAAAGGTAGAGTGCCAGCAGCACAAGCCAGTTGGCGGCCAGCGCCGTGTGGGCAAACATGCGGATCGTAAGCGCCGGGAACAGCACGAGCACGCCCGCGCCCAGCACGCTGCCCCACAGCTTGGCGGTCTGGCCGGGGCTCATGATGATGGCGATGGCGGCCTTGCTCTTGTCGTCCCGGCCAAATGTGGGCTGCACGCCCGCAATGCGGGCAATGACCGCCTGCGCCAGCCCGCCCTGCAGGGCATAGCAGAGCAGACCCCACCAGCCGAAATACTGGAACCGCGTGGGCAGAATCCCGCCCAGCAGCTTAAAGAACAGCGCCGCCAGCGGCAGAGAATCCGTGAACAGCACGCTGGTGCGGAACGGGTAGACCGCGTTGTAATTCGCGCCGATGTAGGGCAGATGCACCGGGCTGCGGCGGAAAAGCTCCCACCCCAGATAGTGCTGGATCGGGTCGGGGCTGAGGCTGTTCAGGATCCAGTCAACGCTCGTCGGGTCAAGCACCCGCACGCCGTAAACAGCCAGAAAGACCAGCATCCCCAGCAGTGCGCCGGTCAGCGGCCAGCGGTATTTTTTCAATGCTTTCATCTGATTTTCAGCGGACAAAGGTCGTGGACAGCGTGGTGGACCAGCTCTCGCCCTTCTTCAGGATCGCGGCGCAGGGGCGCTGCTCCCAGTCGATGGGGCCGTTTTCCTCGCCGGGCAGGCTGTGCCACGGCTCAATGCAGATAAAGTGCAGCGGCTTCTTGGGCGCGGACCAGATCAGGGTGTACGGGAAGTCGGAGACATCGCAGATGACGCTGCGGCCCGTGTCCTTCTCGATGACCGAAACATGCGCACTGCGCAGGTTGACCATGGCGTGGCTGTCGTTGTCAAACAGGTCGTCGGTCAGTTGGATAGCCTCGACGTTGCGGGCCAGGTAGTAGCTCTGGCCGTTGAGCAGACCGTTGGGCTGAGCACTGACGCAGAGCGGCGACTCGACGCCGTCAAACCGGATCTCGTAGTCCTCGGTGACGTGGCGGTCATCGAAGGGCAGCGCAAAAGCCGGATGGTAGCCGATGCCGAAGCAGAGCTTGTCCTCGACAGGGTTCTCGACGGTCAGTGTGTGGTGGACGGTCTCCCCCTCCAGCGTGAAGGTGGAGCGCAGCACGAAGGCATACGGCCACTTGGGCAGCGTCTCGGCGTTCGCGTGCAGCTCAAACTCCAGCAGATTGTCGGCGTGATGGGTCATCGTGTGCTCGACATCGCGGGCAAAGCCGTGCTGACCGCCTGCGTACTCCACACCCTTGGCCAGCATTTTGCCGCCGGTCAGCTTGCCTGTGTACGGAAAAAGAATCGGCGCATGACGTTTCCAGACCGCAGGGTCGGCCTGCCAGAGCAGCTCGGCCCCGGTGGGCTTATGGATGACACTGACCGGCTCGGCACCGTGGGAGTCGACAGTCAGGCGCAGAATGTCGTTTTCAATACTGTATTGCATGGGGAGTCCTCCTTTTTGAATATACAAATTGTATAGTATACAGACTGGAGATGCTAAAAAGCCTTCCCCCGTGGGGGAAGGTGCTGAACGAAGTGAAGCGGATGAGGGGCAAGTGTGCCGCAGCGACTCGTGAACGGGTGGTGTTGGGAAACCTGGCCATCCTCAGTCAGCGGACGGGGCCGCTGACAGCTTTCCCCCGAGGGGGAAGCCTTTTTGTATCAAAGCGGCAGCAGCTGCAGCAGCATACCCGTCGCAGCGCCGACGGCCCAGAGCAGGCCGGTCATGAAAAGGTTCTGCTTCCAGCTGGGGTTGACGCGCCAGAGCACAGCCAGGCCGACGCCCGCACCGGCGGTCAGGCCGGCGAACAGACTGCCGAAGCTGATGGCTCCCTGCACGTAGAGCTGGGCCAGCAGCACGCTGACCGCGCAGTTGGGCACCAGGCCGACCAGCGCCGTCAGCATCGGCTGGAAGATGCCCATGCCGGACAGCGCCGCCGTGATGGGCTCCTCGCCGAAGCCCTCAAACAGCAGACTGATGATAAAGCTGAACAGCAGGATGAACACGAAGATTTCCAGCGTGTGGCGCAGTGCCGCCATAAAAATGCTGCTTGATTCCTCATGTTCCTCGTGGCAGTCGACGTCGTCGGCATGGCCCTCGTAGCCGCCGTAGAGGGAGTGCGGCAGAACGTGGCGCAGCGGGATGTCCAGCAGCCAGCCGCCCACGATGGCAAACGCCACCTTGCAGGCCAGCAGCAGCACGAGCGTGATCCACTGGGACGGCTCCGCCGCCAGAAGCGGGATGGCCTCGTCGCTGGTCGCGATGAACACCGCCAGCAGCGTACCGGGCGTGATGACCCGGCTTGCGTACAGGTTGGAGGCCACCGCACTGAAGCCGCACTGCGGCACACAGCCCAGCAGCGCACCGGGGATGAACCCCCAGCGCCCGCCGCCTGCGAGGGCCCCCTCGATGCTCTCACCGTGATGGCGTTCGAGCCACTCGATCAGCAGGTAGGCCAGATACAAAAACGGCAGCATTTTCACGCCGTCGATCAATGCATCCAGAAGTGCGTCTAAAAACAATTCCATGAATACCTCTCTATATAAATGGGATAAATGGGTCACTGAAAGCTGCGCAGCAGGCGGACCGCCGGGCGCACAGCCTTATCCGGAATGCGGGCGCGGAACCGCGCCACCGTGCGGGACGAGAACGGCACCGCGTCGGTGAAGCTCTCGAACCCTAAAAAATATTGCAGATAGGGGCTTTCCTGCACCAACGCCACGACCTCGCGGTCCGACGCCGCATAGTGCAGCTGGATGATCCGGCAGCCCAGCGCCACGCGGGCGGGCAGCGCCACCTTGCCGCCGGGGGCAAACAGCGCACTATAGGCTTTTTCAAAGCTATCCCAGTCGATGGCGGCAGCCAGCCTCACCCAGCGGTTGGCGTTGCACAGCTCGCCGTGGTAGGGCGGCAGATAGTCGTAGATCGACATCTGTTTTTCGCGTGCACGGTACATTGGGGTTCCCCTTTCCTAACATCATTCTGTGCTGCCTTAACGCTGCATCAGCGGGAAGAACAGCGTAATGACCAGCCAAGCGGCCTGATACAGCACAATGCCGATCAGCGGCAGCGTGACAATGCCGCCGGTCAGCGTCATCAGCACACCCACCGCGGTGCTGGCCAGCACCGAGAGGGTCAGCGCGTAGGAGGCGTACTTCTCGCCCTGGGCGGCCCCTGCGGCAGCGACCAGGCCGCCGACCAGACTGCGGAAGCTGCCCAGGTGCAGCATACTGCCCTCACTCTCGGGCAGCCAGGCCACCGCCGGGGCAACAGCCTCGTGCTCGGCGCCAGACAGCACCTTGACCGAGCCGGTGGGCAGGCCGTAGGCAGTCTCCAGCAGCCGGACATCACAGTTGAAGTCGTCGCAGTCCACAACAAGGTACATTCCCGTGCGGTGCACGAGCTCCAGATCCGCGGCGATCTTGGGGTCGCTCTGGTACGCAATACGGAACATGGCGTACAGCTTGCCCGCCACCGCCATATACACGATGCGGCGCTGGTTCAGCGTGTAGTGCTGCTCATACTCCTGGCTGGGCACCTTGATGCCGTAGTCCATCATCATGGCGCGGTTGCCCAGGATCACGCGCTCCTTGCGGATCCAGCCCATATAGCCCTTGCCGGGCACAGCCTGACGATCCGTGACCTTTTCCAGCAGGCTCTTGCTGGCGACCATGCCGGTAAAGAGCTTGTTCAGCGTCGAGTCCGTATCGGCCAGCATCGAGGCCGCATAGATAATGGCGGTGTCAATGTGCTCCATCTTGACGGGATGGATGTCCCGCAGCGTGACGCACCCCTCCGGGAAGAGCTGGCGAGACGTGGCCTGCACAACATTGATGCGGCCCAGCTGACGGATGTCCCGCCAGCCGGGGATGACCGCGCCGACCTTGTAGGCGCGCTGCTGCATCATGCGGGCCGGTACCGCCGACATCAGCGTACCAGCCAGCGGCGCGGCCAGGCAGAACAGGCTGGTCATGGCCGTAGCCGCCGTGGCTGCGCTTTTGGACGTGATGAGCGTGAACAGGAAGGCCGCAAGACCGCAGCCGCCCAGCAGCCAGACAAACTGCTGCTGGTTCTTATCGCTGGTGCCGTGGGCGGCACTGTTGGTCAGAAAGCTGCGGAAGATCTGGGTCGGGCGGGTGACGAGCACGCAGGGATGCGGCTCGGACAGCCCCTGCGAGATCGCACGCAGGGCTCCGGCGTCCTTCAGGCGGTAGGCAACGGCGTAGCCATCCTGCCCGCTGACGCTCTCAAAGGCATCGCAGACCGTGGCCGCGTTCAAAGCGTGGCCCGCCGCATTCATGCAGAGCATCAGCGCTGCCGGACCGGCCAGCATCAGCGTGCCGTCGGTGTAACCGCCGGTGGCCAGAACGGCCAGGCACTGCACCGCAGCACCCAGCGCCGGTAAAATCGAAAGGCTGTCCGGCGAGGGGGTCTTGCCCAGTCCCCTGAAGCCGTCCAGAAAAGTCCGCCAGTTGACGGCGCAGCTGACCAGCAGCAGCACGAGCAGCGCCGCCGGGTAGACCATGGGGTCGTTCAGGGCGGCGGGGCGCACCGGCAGCAGTGCCAGCACGATCATGACAAGAGACATCGCACCCGAGACGATGCAGGCAATGCCCGCCCGGGCACGCTTTTTCGCCAGCAGAGCGCGGATTGCCGGGGCATCCTCGGCACGCTCATACTCGCGGCTGTGGGGCACGGGGATCTCCGCTGTGTCAAACGGGGAGGCGGCGTTGTCCTCAGTCTCGTCGTCGGCGCGGCCCGTCAGGCGGGCAGCGGCCTTTTTGACCTCTGCCGCCGTCGGGATGCGGGCGCGGGTGCGGGTGGCTGCGGGGTCATCCGCCAGCGAGTCCGTCAGCCGCGCCGCAGCGCTGTCATAATCGCGCGTGTCCCCTGCCGGCTGCTGCGTGTTGATGGCCGCGGCGATGCCGTTGACAAAGGAGGCCGTATCCGGCGCGGCGGATGCCGGTTGGTTCAGGTTCTGGGTGTAGCCGCTGTGGGCGGGCTGCGCCGGGGCCGGGTCCAGCCTTTGGGTAAAGCCGGTGTGGGCAGGCGCGGGGGCCGGACTGCCGGGCGCAGGTGCGGCGGGCATATCGATGCGCTGCGTAAAGCCGCTGTGCGCCGGGGCGGACGGGGCCGTCCCGGAGGCACTGTTTTGGGTATAGCCGGAATGCTCCGGTGCCGTCGGCGTCAGGTGGATGTTCCCGGTCAGCGTGTTGACCAGCGTGTCCACGTCGTCCCACTGGCGGGGCACGGGCCACTGGCCGTTGCCGTCGTGCTTCGCCCAGGAGGACTCATCAACGGCAGCCGACTCGTCATAGGCATCCGCCGCGGGGGGCGTCTGCACGGGCGCTGCGGGCTGCACCGGCGCGGGAGCCGGGCGGCGCTGCGGGCGCACGGCGTTGTAGGCGGCCATAAAGTCCTGCGTGCTGTCCACGGGGACGGCGTCCAGTCCGCCGATCTGCATCGTGTAGCCGGTGGACGTCTGGCTGCGGGGCGTCTCGATGGGCTCGCCCACAGGCTCCCCGCTGCGCTGCGGCACAGGCTGCGGCGGCGGGGCCTTCTGGATCTTCTGGCCGGGGGTGAACTCCACGGTGTTCTTCTTTTTGCGGTAGATCGTGCCGGTCATGCCGGAGGGCGACGGTGCGGACGGGTGGTTTTTGGCATAGCCCACCGTGCCCTGGATGATCTCCACGGTATGGCCGCTCTCCTCCGCGGCGCGGCGGGCCGGGCGGGTGTACTTGCTGCGCCAGACCTCCTGCGTGGAGGTTTCCTCCTGTGCAGGCGGCATGGGCGGCTCCGGCTGCACAGGCACAGCTGCCGCAGAGGGCGTCTGCACAGGCTGCTGCTGAGGCACGGCAGCTCCCGGGCGGTACGGGGAAGGCTCCTCGGCGCGCTCCTCGGGGATCATCAGCTCTTCGGTCTCCTCCTCGCGGTCAAACAGGCTGCCGAAGAAGCCGTGCTTTTTCGCAGCGCGGGCGGGCTGGGCCGGGGTCGGCTCAAGCTCGGCATCGGGGTAGTACTCCTCCTCGGGTTCCGCCTGCCCGACGGCTCTGCCGCCGCCCATCGTGACGTTGATAGGCTCAAAGGCACCCGTATCCTCGGCGTGCTTTAAGCCGAACAGGCTGCGTTTCTTCTTGCCGGGCTCGTGCAGGCGTCCGTTTTCATCGGGCACGACGGCCACCGAGGTGCCGAAGAATCGCTTGAACTCGTTCTTGCCCTGGTCCAGCGACTCGGCATCGCCGCCGGGGGCCATCTTACCGAGAAAGCCCTTGATGATGCCGGTGCCGGTGGTGTCCCCGCTGAAGGTCTGCGTGCCGGTCTTGTCCACCGTCGGCAGCGGCTGCTCCGGCGGGCGGGTCGTCCGTGCGTCGGGCTGCACCGGCTGCGGGTCAGGCTGCTGCGCCGGGGTATACGGGCGCGGCTGTGCCGGGGCGGGCGCAGGCTGCGACACCGGCTTTTGCAGCAGGTCGTCCAGCGCGTCTCCCTCCGGGAAGGCGAGTTTATCCTCGGGCAGCGGCTCGTCAGGCAGCGATAAAATGCCGACGCTGCGCAGGATCTCATCGACCTGGTGGTCGGTGACGCTGTCCCGCAGACCGGCCTGCGCCTGCTGCATATTCAGTTCTTCCAGAATCCGGTCAACCGAATCATTGGTACGTTTGCTTGGCATGTTGATTCCTCTTTAGTAAAAGGACGGCTTTCCTGCCCCGCTCTCCGGGGGCCAGGTGGAATTTAGGCAATACCGCATAATTCTAAGTGCCGATACGGCGAGCGAGGTGCGGCAGCTGCTAAGCCAAAAGCGCAGATAATACTTTGTGTATTATCGAGCATTTTGGCAACGCAGATGCCGTGCCGCACACCGAGCCGCAGCGAGGCGCTTCGGAGCGCAACCGCCGCTTGCGGCGGCTCTTGGCGCGGAGATCCGCCGGAGCGGTGCTTAAGCCGTAAGGCGGGAATTATGCGGTGTTGCCTTTACTTCTTTGCAAGACGGCGGCGCATGACATCATAGCACAGGATGCCCGCCGCAACGCTGACGTTGTAGCTGTCAACGCCGGTAGCCTGGCCGGGGGCCATCTCCAGCGTGACGGCAGCGTCACACAGCTTGCGGGTCAGCGCACCGGGGCCGCCGCCCTCACTGCCCAGGACCAGCGCCACCGGGCCGGAGAGGTCCGTTTTTGCCAGCGGGGCACCGCCGAGGTCCGCGCAGTAGACGAAGATATTGTGCTCCTTGATCGTGCGGATAGCCTGGGCCAGGTTGGACACGCGGGCAATGGGCAGACGGGCCGCAGCACCGGCGCTGGCCTTCATGACCGTGCCGGTCACGCCGACGCCGCCGCGCTTGGGGATGACCACGCCGTGCGCACCGCACAGGTAGGCGGAGCGCACGATGGCCCCCAGATTGTGCGGGTCCTCGACGCCGTCGCACAGCACCAGAAAGGGCTGCTCGCCTCTGGCCTCGGCGGCGCGGAACAGATCGTCCAGCGCGGCGTACTCAACCTCGGCGGCGCGGGCGGCCACCCCCTGGTGGTCCGGCGTGCCGCACATTTTCTGCAGCTTATTGCCCGGCACCCGCTTGACCACCGCGCCGCTCTCCTTGGCCAGGGCTGTGTAGTAGCCCGCCACGGCCTGGGGCATCGTGTCCGTCAGGTAGACCGTATCCACCGCGCCGCCGCTCTTGAGCAGCTCTGTCACGGCATTCTTGCCCCACACAAGGGTATCGGTGCGCTCGGCGCGCTCAGGCGCCTGCTCGCGGGCGAATCTTTCCATAGCATCCTCCATCTGGCTTGTAAAATCGGCCATAAGCCGACAGTAACCGACTATGCTTTATAATCAGATAACAGTATAACACAAGACAGGGGCATTTGTCATCTTTTTTTACAGCTTTTGGGCGCATGCAGCGGCAATTTTACAAGTTTGCCGGGCAAAATGCGCCAAAAGTGCAAATGCCTTTTGCACCTTGTCGAAATAGCGCTGTTTATACAAAGCGTAGAGGATGCACCGCTTTTCCACCTGTTGAAAACTCTGTGGAAAGTGTGCAAAACCTGCTTATTGATGGGCTTTTCCACCGTTTCCACAGAGTTTTCAACAGCCGTTGTGGAGAAATTTTCCACATAACAGCCCGGATAAACCGCGCTGTCAATCCGGAATAATGCCGATTTTGGCCGTTTTTTCCGCCCCGTTCCCTGACAGAATTTACAAATTTGCCACAAATTCCGTAGGTTTTGCCCCATGGTGACAAAAGTACATCCTCCGCAGCGAAAAAACCTGTTGATTTTTTGTCAAAGTCAGGTTATAATAAACTTGATGGCGCACCGGACCTCGGTACGTCAACCACTGATAACGTTTTACGTGGAGGTATGAACTATGCTGGTAAATGCTACCAATATGCTGCTGAAAGCGCGCGATGGCCACTATGCAGTCGGTCAGTTCAACATCAACAACCTGGAGTGGACCAAGAGCATCCTGCTCACTGCGCAGGAGATGAACTCCCCTGTCATCCTCGGTGTCTCTGAGGGCGCAGGCAAATATATGACGGGCTTCAAGACCGTGGCTGCCATGGTCAAGGCCATGGACGAGAGCCTGGGCATCACCGTTCCCGTTGCCCTGCATCTGGATCACGGCACTTATGAGGGTGCCAAGGCCTGCGTTGCCGCCGGCTTCACCTCCATCATGTTCGATGGCAGCCACTACTCCATCGACGAGAACGTCGCCAAGACCACCGAGCTGGTCGCCTTGGCCCATGACCACGGTCTGTCCATTGAGGCCGAGGTCGGCTCCATCGGCGGCGAGGAGGACGGCGTCATCGGCATGGGCGAGGTCGCTGACCCCGCTGAGTGCGCCAAGATTGCCAGTCTGGGCATCGACTTCCTGGCTGCCGGCATCGGCAACATCCATGGCAAGTACCCCGCCAACTGGAAGGGCCTGGACTTTGTCGCGCTGGACAAGATCCACAACGCCACCGACAACATTCCTCTGGTCCTGCACGGCGGCACGGGCATCCCTGACGAGATGATCAAGAAGGCCATCTCCCTGGGCGTCTCCAAGATCAACGTCAATACCGAGTGCCAGCTGAGCTTTGCCGATGCTACCCGCAAGTACATCGAGGCCGGCAAGGATCTCGAGGGCAAGGGCTTTGACCCCCGCAAGCTGCTCGCTCCCGGCGCCGAGGCCATCAAGGCTACCGTCCGCGAGAAGATCGAGCTGTTCGGCTCTGCCAACAAGGCCTGATTTCCTAGCTGCTGCTTAAAATAAACACCACCGCCCGCAGGTATGGTTTAGCACCACGCCTGCGGGCGGTTTTTTATTTAAATTCATCTTTGTGGCTCTGGAAAAATTCCCACGTTGCCCGCACGTTTTCCAGTTCCGTCCAACGCTTTGTTGCGATAGGCTCGCTGTCCAAATCGTAAATTCGCGCCCCCGGCATCGCCAGCAAAAACGGCGAGTGGGTCGCTATGACAAACTGGCAGTTGTAAAACCGCGCCGAATCATGCAAAAACCGTGCAAGCTCCAGCTGCCGCTCGGGTGAAAGACTGTTTTCCGGCTCATCCAGCAAATACAGCGCGTTCTCGCGGATGCGTTCGCTGAACACGGCCAATGCGCTCTCGCCGTTGGAGCGGGTGCGCACATTGGCGGGCAGCGTGCGGCGTGCCATCTGGGATTGGCTGTATCGCCGCGCGGCGCTCACCTGCTTGAGCCGGTCATAGTCCTTCATGCCGTGCATCTGAAACTTTTCCCGCCGAAGGTCGTTGTAATCCGCAAACATCTGCTCACGCCGCGTGTCCACGCCATCGTTCAGCGCCCGCAGATCGAGCATATAATCAAACACATCGTCACTTGTCAAAATCATGCTGCCCGTGGGTATGGGGCGCATAGTCCGCGGCTCACACAGGCGCGCATAATCGTCAAAAAAAGGCGTGCGATTATACTCTGCGCGGCGGTAAAGCCGCAGGGCATCGGCCATTACATTTAATAAAGTCGTCTTGCCGCTGCCATTGCCGCCGTACAGAATCGTGATCTCAAGAAAATCCAGCTCGGGCAGCGTGCGGCCCTCGAACAATCCAAACGGATAGTACGAGTCATAACAGGTCTGCCTCGCGCGCGGGCTGAACGCCATGTAGTTCGCTTCTTGTGCCCGGTCTGGGAACCGGAACCCGGAAAGATATACCATAATCGCTCCTCCTGCCCCCATTGTAACACAGTTGTGCGCGTTTGCATAGCGTGGGGCAGGAGGTGTTTTTATATGTCCAAAGGCAGTATACTGATCTATACCTCTGCTGCCGGGCAGGCCGCGCCGCTGCCCAGCGTGACCCTGACCGTAACGGATGCGGGCGGCAGCGTCCGCGCCCGGCTCGTCACCGATGCGGACGGCTTTGCCGAAGCCACCGACCTGCCCGCCCCCGATGCCGCCTACAGTCTGGACGCCGCCAACACAACGGTGCAGCCCTACGCACTCTACCGCATCGAAGCTGCATTGGACGGCTGGCAGCCCCTTGTGCTGAACGGCGTGCAGGTCTTTGACGCCCAGCAGACCGTGGCGCGGCTGAACCTGTTGCCCGCAGGGGCGGCCCCCGCTTCCGCCATCAGCCGCACGGGGGAGGTCGAGACCGACATCGTCACGATCCCACCGCACACCCTTTTTGCCGGGAACGGCGGCAGCGGCCCTGCGCCGGAGGAACTGCTGCCCGGCAGCGTGCTGAACCGCATCGTCGTACCGAAGAAGATCACAGTACACCTGGGCAAGCCATCGGCCAACGTCCGCAACGTAACGGTCAGCTTCCAGTCCTATATTGCCAACGTCGCATCGAGTGAGGTCTACCCTACCTGGGATAGCGCGCCCGGCACACGGCGCACTTCTATTTAAAAGCTCCACCGCAGCTCTATACGGCGTGTGCCGTCCTGCGGCGGGTAAACGGTAATGCTTTGCAGCAGGGCCGCGGCCTGGTCCTGCGTCAGCTGCCCCGGCGCAGCGGCATAGCGGGACAACTGCTTTTCGACAAGCGCCTCGGCGTCGCACAGCGGCCAGTAGGGCTGGCCCGGGCAGGCGGTCTTGCTCCGGCGCGCCGTGCGGCAGCGGAAGTACCGCCGCGCCGCCGCGCCGGTCAGCTCCATCTTGCCTCCGCAGACACCACACCGGACAAGCCCAGCCAGCGGGTGGCGAGCTGCCGCTGTCTGTCCGCCATGCGCCGCCAGCCGCGCCTGCACCGCTGCAAAATCCGCCCGGCTGATGAGCGGCACGTGGGTGCCGGGTACGATGATCCAATCCTCCCGCGGCAGGCGGATGACTCTGCGGGACTTGTAATTCAGCTTGCGCACGCGGCCCTGCTCCAGATCGCCCGCGTAGGTCTGCGTGGACAGAATGCGCCGCACCGTTGCCTTGCACCACAGCGGCGCGGGCGTGGGGCGCGGCTGGCCAGCACTGACCGCGCGGTAGGCGGACGGCGGCGGCACGCCCTGCGCGTTGAGGGTCTGGGCGATCCTGCCCGCGCCGCTTCCCTGCAGATACAGCGCAAATATCTGCCGCACGACCTGCGCGGCGGGTTCGTCCGGGAGCAGACGACTGTGATCCTGCGGGTCCTTCCGGTAGCCGTAGAGCGCAAAGCTCGCAATGTAGCTCCCGCTGCGCCGCTTGTGGTCCAGCACAGCCCGCACATTCCCGGACAGATCCTCCAGGTACCACTCATTGATAAGTCCGTTGATCTGGCGTGCCTTTTTGCCTGCAGGGTCGCAGGTATCCACATGGTCCAGCACCGCGATGAACCGCACGCCCCATTCCGGGAACAGCCCGTGCAGATATTTTTCTACCAACTCCATGTCACGGGTGAACCGCGACTGCGTTTTTGCCAGAATGACCTCAAATTTGCCCGCCCGCGCGTCGGCAAGCATCGCGTTGAAGCCGGGCCGCGCACGGTCAATGCCGGAGTAGTCCTCGTCGGTGTATACCCTATAAATGCGGTAGCCGTGCTCCGCAGCCCAGGCCAGCAGCAGCGCCCGCTGGTTGCGGATGCTCTCGGACTCGCGCGCGGTCTTTTCCTCGTCCTCCTTGCTCAGGCGGCAGTAGACCGCCGCCCAGCCCTTACGCGGGGGCATCGGTGCCGCCGTCCTTTGGGCCGTTTATCAGCCGCAGCTGTTGTAAAAGGCGTTCAAGGTTTCGCCGCCGCTCCTTCTCGGTTTCCGACTGGAAAAACTCGATAACGGTATACTGCATTCTCACCCCTCCCCTGCTGCATTGTACGCCGTATCCTGCCCAGGCAGCACAAAAGCGGCACAGCCTTCGCCGTGCCGCTTTTTCCTATCGAATCCGACGCATTACGCCATATAAGGCGCAATAAAATCAAACACCGTATCCCAGTAGCTGTCCCCCAGCGCGTACATGGCCTCACCGTGGCCCGCGCCCTCAGCGGTCAGCTCGGCCTTGTTGTCGCCGGGCTTGGCATTGTACAGTGTATCCATCATCTCGTAGGGGATGAAGTCGTCCGCCGTGCCGTGGATGAACAGCATAGGCTTTTCGCAGCGCGCTACCTGCGCAAGGGCGCTCGCCTCGGTGAAGCTGTACCCTGCGCGCAGCCTGGCGACACCGCTGGCCGTATACAAAATCGGGAACTCCGGCAGCCCGAACCGCAGCTGCAGCTCACTGGAAAAAATATCCCACACACTGGTGTAGCCGCAGTCCTCCACGAAGGCTTTCACATTGTCGGGTGTGCTCTCCCCTGCCGTCATCATCGTTGTAGCCGCTCCCATTGAGATGCCGTGGACGACGATTTTTGCTTCGGGGTCCTGCTCGATAATATAGTCGATCCATTGCAGGACATCCTTGCGGTCCAGCCACCCCATGCCTACATAGTCGCCCTCGCTCTCGCCGCAGGCCCGCAGGTCGGGTGCGATCACCTGATAGCCAGCTTCATAATAGGGCGCTGCCAACTGCAGCGCACCTGTGTAGTCACCGCGGTATCCGTGCAGTACAAGGGCCCAACGGTGCGTATCAGCGGTCTCTGCATTGGCGTAGTAAACGCCGTGCAAGGTCAGGCCGTCGTCCGCGGTCAGGGTCACATCCCGGCCAGGGTGTCCCTTCGTGAAAGTATCGATCTTACTTTTATATGCCGCGCGGTTGTCCTCCATGACCGCCTCAACACTGTCCGCCGGTGCATCCACCTCCAGTGCCACCTCTCGGTCACCACCGTTGCCGCTGCGGCCAATCGCATAATTGACCAGATAATTACTGATAAATACCAGCGCCGCAGCCAACGCAACGACCACTACGCCTGCTGCGATTAGAAGTTTCTTTTTCGTGTTTGCTTTCGTTTTCACTTTGCTTTCCCTTTCTACCATTGCATGATTGCTCAACAATAGTTGCCAGTATACCGCAGAGTTCTTGATTTGTCAACAGAATAAATAAAAAAGTAAAGCTGGGCGCTCTTGCAGGCGTATCGCTTCCTCCGGCTGCTGTACCCGCTTACAGCAGTAACAGGCTTTCCGAAGAATCCCTGTAGGGGCCGGACATGTCCGGCCCGCCGCCTTCCTCTATCGTCCTTTTCCGTTTCCGGCATTCTGCATAAACAAAAAAGCCCTGCTCAAATCTGAGCAGGGCTTAAAGAGAAGCCGGCATCTACCTATTTTCACAGGCCGTTTCCAGCCAACTATCTTCGGCACAAGTGAGCTTAACTTCTGTGTTCGGAATGGGAACAGGTGGAACCTCACCGTCATCGACACCGGCCATTCACATGGCGCTTGTCATGCTTCTCTTTTCTTGAGGATGTACCCTCAAAACTGAATATCGAACTGCTTTCTTAGCAAATAGAGTATCTGATCAAGATGGGGTCAAGCCCTCGACCTATTAGTACACGCTAGCTGAACGGATCACTCCGCTTACACTGTGTGCCTATCAACCTTGTAGTCTTCAAGGGGTCTTACCTGATTGACTCAGTGGGATATCTTATCTTAAGGCCGGCTTCACGCTTAGATGCTTTCAGCGTTTATCCGATCCGAACATAGCTGCCCAGCTGTGCCACTGGCGTGACAACTGGTGCACCAGAGGTTCGTCCATCCCGGTCCTCTCGTACTAGGGACAGCGCCTTTCAAATATCCTGCGCCCACGACAGATAGGGACCGAACTGTCTCACGACGTTCTGAACCCAGCTCGCGTACCGCTTTAATTGGCGAACAGCCAAACCCTTGGGACCGAATTCAGCCCCAGGATGCGATGAGCCGACATCGAGGTGCCAAACCTCCCCGTCGATGTGGACTCTTGGGGGAG
>ENA-OURZ01001596-OURZ01001596.1-human-gut-metagenome-genome-assembly--contig:-NODE-1596-length-24517-cov-2.483280_pt1 | contig 24517 bp, 28 predicted proteins | sample MGYA00242073_ERZ509195 | MGnify/ENA primary metagenome ERZ509195 (study PRJEB26280, sample SAMEA2338837) | human gut metagenome | biome: human gut; feature: human-associated habitat; material: faeces...
GAGGGGTACGGGTGAGGGGAAAGGAGACCCTTTCCAAAGGGTCCCTTTCCCCTCACCCGATTCTCTCTACAACCTGATCCTGCTGACGGGCTGGATCGAAATCTCGGGCGTGACCTCTTGGTACGAAACAACGGGCAGGCCGTAATGCTCGCCCTCGATAAGCCTGCGCACATACCGCCGGATGTCCATGGAAGCCATGAGTACCGGCTTCTGCGTGTTAGCCGTGTACTTCCCGGCGGACTCGGTCACGGCGCGCAGGAACCGCTGCGTCGTATCGGGATCAAGCGCAAGGAACGCGCCCGCCGAGGTCTGCCGGATGGCCTTGCGGATCGTCTCCTCGACCGAGGGGTCCAGCAGGATCGCGGGCAGCATGTTCTGCCCCTTCGAATACATGTAGCTGATCTGGCGCTTCAGGGCGCTGCGGACGTACTCGGTGAGCATGACGGTATCCTTTTCCTTGGGGCTCCACTCGATGAGCGCTTCAAGGATGCTCCGCAGGTCGCGGATGGATATTTGCTCCTGCACCAGCCGCTGGAAGATTTCCGCAATACGCTGCGTGGGCAGCAGGCGGGTGGCTTCGCGGACCAGATCGGGGGCGCGTTCCTCCATCTTGTCGAGCAGGTACTTGGATTCCTGCATACCGAGGAACGATGAGGCGTGCCGGGCGAGCAGCAGCGAAAGGTGGTAGGCGAGGATGCGCGCATGGTTCATGATGCTGATGCCCACGCGCTCCAGCGACGCGGCCTTGGACTCGGGGACCCAGAGGGGCTCGACGTCGGGCAGGAACCGTTCACCGAGCTTGAATTCCACGCCAAGCATGGACAGGTTTTCGCTGGTATCGCGGGCGAGGACCATGCCTTTTTCGAGTTTCCCCCGCGACATGGGGATTTCGTTGACGTTCAGGACGTAGGAAAGCTCCGGCAGGCCGGGGTTGGGCCGGATGTTGATGCCGGGGAAGGGCACGCCGAGATCGAAATAGAGCGCGCGGCGCAGGTTCGCCAGCTCCTCATTGAGCGAAGCGTAATCGAGGGATGCGCCCATGTCCTCCGAGATATCGAGGATGATGGGCACGGTGGGCGCGAACTCGTCCCGCGCCGCGCCGGGGCGGGACTTGGGGCGGGCCGTGGGCGTGAGCGACTTGGAGAGTTCCTCTTTGGCGTCCGGGGCCTGCGGGGTTTCGTTGACGCGCTTGAGCACATAGCCGAGCCCGCCGAGGAGGGCCGCCAGCGTGAACAATTGCGGCTTGGGGAAGCCGGGGATGAGGGCGAAGAGGAACACCAGCCCGCCCGCCATGAGCAGCGCCTTGGGCTGGGCGAATATCTGGAGGCCGATCTGCGAGCCCACGTTGTCGTCGGAATCGCCGGTGCGGGTGATCAGGATGCCCGCCGAAATGGAGATGAGCAGCGAGGGGATCTGGGATACCAGCCCGTCGCCGATGGTGAGGATGCCGTAGGTGTGCAGGGCGTCCCCGGCGGTCATGCCGTTCTGGGTGATGCCGATGATCGTGCCGCCCACGATATTCACGACGGCGATGATCATCCCGGCGATGGAGTCGCCTTTTACGAACTTCATGGCGCCGTCCATGGCACCGTACATCTGGCTTTCCTGACTGATGCGCTCGCGGCGGCGCTGCGCCTCCTCCATGTCGATGACCCCGGCGCGCATGTCGGCGTCGATGGACATCTGCTTGCCGGGCATGGCGTCGAGGGTGAAACGTGCCCCGACTTCGGCCACGCGCTCCGCGCCTTTGGCTATGACGAGGAACTGCACGATGGTCAGGATGAGGAAGACCACCGCGCCGACCACAAAGTTGCCGCCAAGGGCGAATTCGCCGAACGTGAAGATGATTTCGCCCGCGTCCGCCTGAAGCAGGATCAGGCGCGTGGTCGTGATGTTGAGGCCCACCCGGAACAGGGTGGTGAACAGGAGCAGCGTGGGAAAGACCGAGAAGTCCAGCACCGTCCGCACGTACATGGTCATCATCAGGATGGTGAAGGACAGGGCCATGTTCACGCCGATGAGCGTATCCACCACCGGCGTGGGCAGCGGGATGATCATCAGCGCGATGACGGTGACGAGCAGGAAGACGATGTTGATGTCATTGTGGCGCGTGACCACGCCGACGGCGGAACGGGCCGTGGTGAACAGGCTCATACGCGTTTGCCCATGCTGTTGAAGGGGGGCTCGGCCAGCGCTTGCGCGGACGGGCCGTTGCCGGCGAGGTACAGGTATTCGTTGACCGCGGCCCTCGCTTCATCCTTGCGCCCCTGCTGCCAGAGCGCGCGTGCCCGGAGCAGGTGCAGGGCGGCATGGCGGGTGGAGAGGGTTTGCCCGTCCATGACCCGGTGCAGCAGCTGGAGGGCTTTTTCGGCATTGCCGCGATCCGTTTCAATGGCCGCGAGCGTGGCGGCGGCCCTCCGGGAAATGGCGTCCATGCCTTCGGGGGCGAGCTTGTCCAGCGCCGCGAAGACCGTGGCGGCATTGTCCAGACGCCCCATGCGGTAATACAGATATCCCAGAATGGACAGTGTGTTGCGCTGTTCCTGCGTAAGCGCCACCTTAACCCCCTATCATCAGGCCCATGTAGGCGTTGAGGAGTTCCTTGTTTTGAAGCAGCGGGGCCAGTTCGCCGTCGGCCAGCGCCCGGACGGCGGGATCATCGGAATCCTTCAAGGCTTCCAGGCATCCCGCGAGGTTGCCGGAAAACACCTCCGGGCGGAGGATGTCGCCGTCGCCCGCATCCGGGCAGAGCGCCTGCTCCACGAGGTGGTGCGCGTTGCACGGGGAATACAGTTCCTCAAGCCCGGCCTCGCGCAGGACATTGGAGGCGAGGGGCCTCGCCTCGGGGATGCCGCCGCGCGTTGCCGCCGGACTCTCCATGATGGTCTGGATGCCGAGGGAAGGATCCAGAAGGTTGATGCTCGGCATGGCTGTCCTCCTTTGCCGGTAAAGAAAACCGAGGTTGCGGAATCAGGCTTTGGCGACGGTATCCATGACGCCGCTGAGGAACTGGACGGCCCTTTCGATGCCCGCCGCCGTCGCCTGCCGTTCGGGGAAACGGGTGAGAAGGACAATATTGCCCTTGTGCACCCCCCCGGATAGCGGCATGGGATCGGCGTGCCGGTAATGGCAGCGCTCGAGCACGCGGCGTGGGGCTTTCACGTCATACTCCGGCACGGCCCGCGCGAGGTAGACGAGCAGCTCGCGCTCCCCGGCGTTTTCGGCAAGCTCCAGATGGAGCCGCCCGAGGCGCTCCACGTCGAGCGCGGCGAGCCCCGCAGGGGAAAGGGAAAAGGCGGGCATACCCATGCGTCTGCCGAATTCGGCGATTTCACGTTCGATCATCACGCGTCTCCCAAACTGGCGAGGTATTCGTCTTCACGCCGGATGGCGGCGTCCACGGATTCCTGTACGGCGTCGATGACCTTCATGCGGCCTTGTTCGCCGTCGAAAAGCTGGACGGGCAGGTTGCGGGCCATATTCAGGAGTTCCTGAAGGAACAGCACTTCGCGTTCGATATCCGGGGCCTTGGCCTTGGAGGCAATGCGATCGATCTGCATGGCTCCGAGGAAATGTTCTTTGCGCAGGTCAACCAGATCGCCGAGCAGCTCCATCGGAGCAAGCCCGCACTGGACCCCGTGGACATCCTGCCAGCGCTGGAGCAGGCGTTCGCACTGGACATGCGTGCTTTGCAGGAGACGCACCTGTTCGAGGGTGGCGTGGACGCTTTCGAGATGGGTGGTTTCCATGCTCGGTACGTCCGTGGCGAGGTCGTTGCCCAGCGCGTTGAAAAGGAAATCCATCGCCTTGCCGAAGCCCACATCGCCGTATTTCTCGTGGATGTGGGCGAAGGCGGCGTTGACGTCCGTAAAGTCGCAGACGGTCTGGCGGTACAGGTCGCGCAGGCCGTCCGCGCTGTCCAGTTCGGGATATCCGGCAGCGGCGAGCGCGCCTTGGATGCCCGAACGGATCTGCGGGCCGTGTTCGGCTTCGAGTTCGGCGAGCCCTTGCCGGATATCTTCAATAACGGAAGGATCAACGGACGGATCATCCGAAAAGGCGTCAAGCGCCTCGGAAAGGGCGGCATAGGCGTCGCTCGGGTCCGGAAAGCGGTAAAGCGCCTCCCGTGAGGCCTTTTCCCGGCCTTCGCGGGCGCGCAGGCTGTCCTTCAGGCGATCGATGTTCTGCGACTTGCCCGCCTCATGCATGAGATCCTGATAGAGCTTGACGCGCTCGGCATAGGCGCTTTCAGCGCGTTCCCGCTCCTTGCGGTCCTCAAGTTCGTATTCGTCAGTGGTGTCAGCCGCAAAGGTCAGTTCTTCGGCCGCATCGGCGAGCAGCGACATGGGGTCTTCCACCTGCGCGGCGGCGTTCCCCATGAGTGAGCCCGTGGCGAGAGAACTCGCCGCCGACGCGGTTGCGCCTCCGGCCATCTGGCTCATAGTGGTGACGGAAAAATCTATGGACATGCCTCCTCCTGCCCGGCTCCCCGCCGGGAAATGAGTCGGCCCCCGTGCCTGGAGGCTGCGGGAACACGTGATTCCGGGAACCGATCCATACCGGCCCGCAAGAAATCATGCGAGAAATATGCCAATCATCGCCTAGCGAGTATCATAGGCCGCAACGTCTTACAAGCGCCTCCTTTTTGATTGATTTGGGTAATAGGCTGTAGTAGTTGTCAAAGAAGATTTATCAATGGATGAGAACAATGTTGGTAGGTGTAAAGGCGAAATAGCGCCAATATTGTTTGTTTTCTGCGCACGGAAAACCATGCAAAAAGGCTTGATGAGCCGAAATTCCCCGTATTTGTTTGTTTGGCACGGAACATGCTAAAAATGAAGCACCAACAACAGGAGCAACGACATGGCATTCACGGAAAAAGACATGCAGGCTCAGGAAGAACAGCTCAACGCCCTCAAGGACGAGCTGTCCCGCCTCAACCAGAAATTTGATGCGCAGCTCAAGGGCATGGGGCTCACGGAAGACGATCTCAAGCAGCAGGAGGCGATGACGCCGGAAGTGGAAGCGCTCGTCGCCAAAGCGAAGGAAGAGGCCAAGCGCGCCGGGGAAGCCCGCAAGGCGCAAGCCTCCCTGGATAACCGTCCTTCCGGCAAAGCTCCCGGCGCGGGCCGCCGTGGAGTCGTCCGTCTTTAACTCTTTTACGATATAGGAGAAGTATGAGTCAAGGTATCGGTGGAGTCGGCGGTTCGGGAAGCGTCAGCGGTGTAGGCAGCCTCGGCACGTGCACAAGCGTCAACTTCATTTTCGCCAAGCTCCAGATGGAGCTGGCCGCCTCGGCCAAGGATTCGGCCCTCGGCTACATCAAGCAGATCGAGAGTGCGCAGGCCGAACAGAAGGAAGTAGCTGATTTGCTCCAGCAGGCTCGGCAAGCTCAGAACGAGGGGGAAAATGGTACGGGCGTAGGGCAAAAAAGCATCAATGGAGTCACCGTGACAGGTAAAGATTGCTACCCTATGTCGAAAGAGCTGGCCACGTTTATGGAACAGCACGAATTAACTTTCCCAAACACGGATAAAGATTATATTTTGGGCAAAGACGAGTGGGATGTCGCAATCCAATCCCTTCAAGCATATCAGGAAACCATCGGTACGGACATCCAGACGCTGATGGTTTATGTGCAGGACTTCATGGGCCAATACAACTCGTACACGCAGGGAGCGAACTCGGCCATCCAGTCCGGTATGCAGACGCTCACCAGCGTGGCCCGCGGGCAATAAATAACGTATCCAAGGAGAATGATATATGGATCCAGTCAGCGGAAACAGCGGTTCGGGAAGTGTCTCCAGTGTAGGCAGCCTCGGCACGTGCACAAGCGTCAACTTCATTTTCGCCAAGCTCCAGATGGAATTGGCCGCCTCGGCCAAGGATTCGGCCCTCGGTTACATCAAGCAAATCGAGGGGGCTCAGGCCGAACAGAAGGAAGTTGCCGACATGCTCCAGAGGTGCCGCGAACTCCAGAATCAGGCCAAGGACAGCGGCGGATGCACTGAAATGCCCGCGGATGTCCGGGAGTTTATGGATAAAAACAATCTCACCTATGATTTGACCACCGGTGGAGTCAGCAAGCCTACAAAGGAAACCGCGGACAGCTTGCATAATAAGGACGAGTGGGACGTGGCCATTCAGTCCCTGCAAGCCTACCAGGAAACCATCGGCACGGATATCCAGACCAAGATGGTGTATGTGCAGGACTTCATGGGCCAGTACAATTCGTATACGCAGGGCGCGAACTCGGCTATCCAGTCCGGTATGCAGACGCTTACCGCCGTGGCTCGCGGCCAGTAAAGATCCCTTTCGCAGGGGCAGCCCCGTCTGGATGGTTCCCGTACCTGTGGGGATGCCCCTTCACCGGATGGCGGTTGCTTGGGGGGACCCGGATCTGCGGGCTGACCTTTCGCCAACACCCTTTTTCCCGCTGTTGCGGGGCGGTTCCCGAGGAGCTTTTCATGACAGAACAGAAACGTGCGGCGGTCGAATATACGCAGGAAGAGCTTGAGACGATGGTCAAGGCCGTCCTGAACGGCGCCACCATCGGGGACGTATGCAACGTCTCTCAGGATATGTTGGAATCACTGTATAGCCTTGGATATAACCTGTACACGTCCGGCAACTACAAGGACGCCGAAACCGTCTTTTCCGGGCTGTGCCTGTACGATCACAACGATCCCCGTTTCTGGATGGGGCTCGCCGGAAGCCGTCAGGCCAACGGCAAGTATCAGGAAGCCGTGGACGCCTACGGGCTTTGTTCGGCGATGGGCGCGCTCGCCAGCCCCGTGCCCCTGCTTCAGGCCGGAATGTGTTACCTCAAAATGGGGGATCGGGAAAAGGCCCAAGGCGCGTTCGTTGTAGCGCTCTCGATGGGTGAAGAGGGCAATCCCGAACACGATGCCGCGCGAGGCAAAGCCTCGGCCATGCTCGCCATTCTCGAACAAGCCGAGAAGTGAGGTTCCCATGCCCAACTCCATTGATTTTCAGGTCGGCTCGAAGTTCATGGAGCTTGCCGGCGGCGTTGAGGTAAACAACCTCCAGGAAGCCATCAAGAAGGCCCTGCAGGAAATCACGCTGCCGGATCTGCCGTCTTCCTCCCCCAATGCGTCATCCTCATCTTCAGACTTGCCGAGGCTGGCCCCGCCCACGGCGGGAGGGCTCTCGCTCGAAACGCTGGCCCAGATGATCAGCAACGAGACGCGCACGCAGGCCACCAAAGACGGCGTGGCCTCCATCGACGCCAAGGGAAAAGAGCGCGCCGAGATCAACGAGAAGAAGCTGGAAGAGATCATGGATCGCCTCGACTCCATGAAATCCAAAGGTATCCTCGATGTCTTCAAAAAGATTTTCAGCTGGGTCGGCGTGATCGTCGGGGCGATAGCCAGCGTCGCCACAATCGTGGCCGGGGCGGCAACCGGGAACCCGCTGCTTATCGCGGGCGGGGCCGTAATGCTCACTATGTCCATCAACAGTGCCGTGAGTATGGCGACCGACGGCAAGGTAAGCATCAGCGCCGGGATTGCCGCCGGATTGAAGGCGTGCGGGGTTCCGGAAGACATCGCCGGGTATGTCGGCATGGCCTGCGAGCTTGCGATCACCATCGTGGGCATCGGGCTGACTATGGGCGGCTCCTTCGGCTCCGCCGCCACGACCTCAGCGCAGACCTTGTCGAAGGTGGCCGACATTGCGCTCAAGTCGTCGAACATCGCCAGCAGCGTCGTGCAGATGGGCAGTGGGGCGACGAACATCGCCGGTTCCGTGTACGATTACAAGATTTCCACCAGCTATGCGGATACCAAGGAGCTGGAAGCCATTCTGGAACGCATCCAGCAGGCGCAGGATATGGAGCTTGATTTTCTGAAGGGCGTCATGGAGCGCGCGGAAAAGATGCTCGAAGACGTCAACAATATTATTGAAGGATGTACCGAATCGCAGACGGCTATCTTGACCAATGTCGCGCCGACGATGGCCTAGCGCGGTGGAAGGCGGTGCTCTCACGCCACACTCCGGTTTTTCCGGTTGATGGGTGCGGAGGAAGAGGCTTGTGCCGCGTGATGGATGCGGCGTTTCGTGAGTGGCTGAGAGGGCAGTCCGCATTTTCCCGTACCGGGATGAGCGGTGGCCAAATCGTATACGGGAAGGCCGTAAGCAGTAAGAGGATACGCATATGTCAGGCATACAAGGGTTGTCATCCGATCAACAACAGGTTTACAATCAACTGATAAACGATGCGGGGACGGTCAATGTTTCCCGGGCTGCCGTGGACAAGGAGCTACAGGTTGCGATGGATGCGGGGCTTTCCTTTCAGGAGGCCGCCGCGCAGGTCCGCAACGATTTGCCGACGCTCACCCCGCCGAAAAGTTCTTCCGGAGCACTCGGCGCCTGGGTGGGCGTGGCCTCCCCGATGGCAAGCATCAATGCCCTCATTACGGAAATGAGCGCCGAACAGCGTAAGGAAAACCGTGAGGTCATGAAAGCGCAAACCGACAGCATCGCCATGTCGATGGAGCAGCAGGCCGATGAAATCCGCAAAAAGGCCGTGGCGCAGCTCGTCTGCGGCGTCGTGTCCGGGGCTATCAACATCGGCATGGGCGCTGTCCAGTTCGGCATGGGCATGAAGCAGTTGAACATGGGCAAGCAGCAGGGGGCGCTGGCTAAGGAGCAGGGCGTCCTCGGCAAGCAGCAGACCGACATCGCAAACAAGCAGGCCGATCTCAAATCCCTGCGGAGCGAAGGGGCGAAGTTGTCCGGCGATGAGCTGAAGCAGTTCAATGCGGAGTATTCAAGCCGGAAGGCGTCGCTGAAGGCTGATATGACGGATGTGAAGACGCAAATGAAGACGCTGGATGCAAAGTCCGGCGCTTTGGGGGCTCAGTCCCAGAGCTACGGAGTCATGGGGCAGTCCATGTCCCAGCTCGGGCAGGGGGTAAGCGGCATCGTCGGTTCCGTCGGGGATTTCATCGGGGCGCAGTACGACGCCGCCATGAAGGAGATGGAAGCCGATCAGGAGCGGATGCGGGCCAGCCGCGATGCGTTGAAGAGCATCAACGACAGCCTGTCCGAATTGATCCAGAAGTCGATCTCCACGCAGGACGCCATCCAGCAGAATATGAACCAGACCCGTTCACGGATTTTGGGATAGGAGGTCGTATGGCTATCAACGGCATTTCCACGCAACAGGTTTCGGGAATTTCCCCCAATGCGGGCGTATCCGCCAACGGGGGCGCGTCGATCGAGAGCGTGTCGAACGCCATCAGCGCAGCGGCGAACAAGGGCATCACGCCTGCGGGGCCCACGGTGACGGAACGGGACAGCCGGGGCTCCACCTATGGCTTCACGCCGTACCACGACCATAACGGCAATAAAATGGTCTATCTGGAAAGCCGCTCGGCGTCCGGAGTCGTTTCCCATATGCCGCTTAAACTCGAACAGCTCGAATCCCTTTGCTCCAGAAGGGGCATAGCCGTCCCTTCGTTGCAGTATAATTAGGGGGAGGATCATGGTAACGAACAGCGAACCGCAAGATCGGCTTTTGGAAGAATTGAGCGTATGTTCGGCGGCGCTGTCGGCCATCGCGGAGAAGCTCGAAGCGGAAGGGCGTTCCTTGGAGGCCCTGACGGATGCCGAACAACGGGAAATCGAGGCTCTCGGCAAACGGGTGGAGCGTTGTGACCGCCAGCTTGACGAATGCCTGAAGGATACGCCTTCGTGCGGGAAGGGCCCCATGCCGCACGTTTGGGGTCTCCGCGTTTGATGATTGACAAGGCGTTGTGGAAGACCGCATAGTTCCCCCAAGGAGGCAACATGTCGCTTTTGCAGGAATCCGTTGACGCACTGACGGCGGCTGCAGGCTGGAAAAAGGCCTCTCCCGGCGCGGACGGCGTCTTCCGCTTTCGCCTTGAAGGCGATTTGGACATGGAGTTTTTTTCGCCTGATGGGCGGACGGGCATCCTGCGGGCCGATCTTGGCCCGCTTCCCGCTGCGGAACAGGATGCGGATGATCTCTTGCGGAAGTGCGCTTCCCGTATGGTCGCGGCCTCGCGCTCCCGGAGGACGGTCCTTTCGGTGGATGAGGGCAGGTTTTCGCTGCACCTTGTTGTGCCTTTGGCCGAGAGCGTTGCCTCCATGCCGGGGTATGCCAAGGATTTTTTGAATGATCTGGCATGGTGGAAAAGACAGGTGCAGGGCGGTGGCGCGTCGGCGTTTTCTTTCTTCTCCGGTATGCAAGCCTGGAATATGGGGCGCTGATGCATTGTCGTGGTGGCGTTTCGCTCTTGATGGTTTTTGCACTCGTTTTCGGAGTGCTTCTGGTTTCTTGCCCGGCGTTTGCCGTCCAAGGGGGATTTTCCCGTCCGTACACGCACTATGCGGACGATGAGGATCTGACAGTCATCCTCACGAACTTCGCCCGCTCGCAGGGGCTCGGCGCTTCGTTCTCTCCCGGCGTGGTCGGCAAGGTGAGCGGGCGCTTTGATGCCGTTCCCCCGGAAACCTTCCTGAAGGGGATGCAGGCCGCCTTTGGCGTGACATGGTATCGGCTCGGCTCCACCCTCTATTTTTACAGCGAATCGGAACTGTCGCGGACGTTCATCACCCCGCGGGCCATGACCGCGGAGCGTCTGTACCAGATGCTCAGGCAATCGGCGGTGTTCGCCCCGCAACTGCCCGCGACGCTCGCCCCCGGCGGCGCGATGATCGTCGTGTCCGGCCCGCCCACTTACCTTGCCCAGATTTCAGCCGCCGTCACCGCCTTTGAAGAGGCGCAGATCACCAATTTCGTGATGAAGGTCTTTCCGCTCAAATATGCGTGGGCGGAAGACATGTCCGTCAACAGCATGGACAAAACGGTGACCATCCCCGGAGTGGCGAGCATCCTCAGGGCCATGGTCACGGGTTCGCCCAATTCCGCGACCCGGGTGACGCAGGACACCGCCACCGTGGACAAGCTGTCCGGCACCGGGCTCATCGCGCAGGGACGGATGACGCCCGTGGCTCCCGATGCCCCCGCCCCCGCCGCGCAGCAGGGCGGACAGGCCGCTCCGCAGAATGCCACGCAAGTGAACATTATGGCCGATCCGCGCGTCAATGCGGTGCTGGTCAATGATGCCGAATACCGGATGCCGTACTACGCCAAGGTTATCGCGGATCTCGACAGGCCTGTGGAACTCGTGGAAATCCATGCCGCCATCGTGGACATCGATTCCGACTTCAAACGAGATCTCGGCGTTACGTATCAGGGCGCGAACAGCCGGGACAAGGGCTGGAGCACCGGAGGCGAGTTTTCCGTCACCGGAGACAAATTTTCGCCTCTGCCCACGATGGGCACCCCGTCCGGAACGGGCATGAACCTGTCCACCATCTATACGCACGGCGCGGACTTCTTCCTTGCCCGCATCCAGGCGCTGGAGGCGGAAGGCGAAGCCAGGATGCTCGGGCGGCCTTCTGTGCTGACAGTGGACAATGTGCAGGCCACGCTGGAAAACACCAGCACCTATTACATCCAGGTGGAAGGCTATCAGGCGGTGGACCTGTTCAAGGTCGAGGCGGGGACGGTCTTGCGCGTGACCCCGCACATCATCCGCAACGAACGCGGCCAAACCTCCATCAAGCTCGCGGTCAGCGTGCAGGACGACCAGAACGACAGCAAGGATGCGCCGGTCAGCGACAACAGCGTTCCGCCCATCAAGCAGACGAAGATCAACACGCAGGCCATCGTGGGCGCGGGGCAGAGCCTGCTCATCGGCGGGTACTACTATGAGCAGAAGTCCACGGATGCCAGCGGGATACCGATCCTCATGCACATCCCCGTGCTCGGAAACCTCTTCAAGACGACGAGCAAGGGGACCAAACGCATGGAGCGCCTGATCCTCATTACGCCGAAGGTCATCCATTTGGATGAGATCCCGACGACGCCCCCCCGCGTGGACGAACCCACATTCCACAGATCGCCGACGCAGGCCGATTATGAGGAACGGGTTCCGGCGGCCCCGCAGAGCGGCTGCTCCCGGAAACGGCCCGAACTGGAGACGGTGACGCCCTCCACGGCGACCCCGTTGTCGCCGCCCGCGGCGCGGCAATCGCCCGGAGTACAGGCGCAGGCACGGCCTGCGGGAGCGCTATGAGTGCCTCCGGCTTGATTGTCTTTCGTCTTTTTTCCGGCCCCCACATGGGGGCGGAACTTGTCTTGCCCGCGGGGAATCAGCTTGTAGGGTCCGACGACTCTTGCGACATCATTCTTCAAGACAGTTCAGTCGCTTCCCGGCACGCGAACATCGTCATAGGCTTTTCCGGGGACGGCGCCCCGTCCGTGCGGGTGACGCCGCTCGACGGCGAGATACTGCTCAATGGCGCTCCCTTGCCGTCCGACGGTGCGGACATCCCCGCGCGTACGCCGTTTTTTCTGGGCTTGACCTGCATGGCATGGTCGGAGCCCGGCAAGCCGGCGGACGCATGGCGTCAGGTCGCGTCCGGCTTGCAGGAGCGGCGTTCGGTGCAGGAACGCCCGGAACCTGCGGAGCCGCAGCACGAAGAGCCGGTCATGGATCTCGGTGATCCGATGATACTGTTGGAAGAAGGGACTTCTGTAGGCGCCAACGGCGTTGGCAAAACGCTTTGGGAGCGGTTGCGCTCCTTGCCGCCGCAGAGGTTGGCCTTGTCTTTTTTTCTTTTGCTGGGCCTGTGCGGGCTGACTTTTTCCTATGCGGGCAGAACCCCGGATGCGGAAACGAGAGTCAAGGAAATCCAAACCATTATTGACGAAAACGGTTTTCGCACATTGGTCGTATCTCCGCAGGATGAAGGCGTCGGCGTGCAGGGAGTCTTGCGCGACGATGCCGAAAGAGCCGATCTCCTGCGCTTGGCACAAGGTGTGCAATACCCTGTTTATCTTGATGTGACGCTCCGCGGGGACAGGGTCGATGCCGTAACGTCAGCCTTCGCAAGCCGGGGATTCTCCCTCTCCGTGCAGGAGAAGACGGATAACCCGGACGACGGCCTGGACCTTGCCGGGTACATGAAGGACGGGCTCGTGGAAGAGCAGGCCTTTTCCGCCGTCCGCGAAGATGTCCCGGAACTGCGGAACCAGGCCGTCTGGAGCCGTTTGGACCGGACCATCCGTCACGCCGACGCGGTTGAAGCGGTCCTGTTGCCGCTCTTGAAGGAGGCGGATCTGGCGTTTGTGCAGGTCCGGTTCCTGCCCGGAAAGGTGGAGCTTGCGGGCCGGTTCGATGTGGCCCAGCGTATCCGTCTGGACGGCGTGCTGGACAAGGCCCGTGCGGAACTCGGCGTCCCGGTCGTGTTCGATGTGGTTGCGTCGTTCGAGAAAAAGCGGCCTCAAGCCGAAGTCCGGCGTGAAGCCGCGGCGCCGCAGCAGGCGGAGGCGGGAGACGTTCCCGCGCCGCAAGCCGATGATATGCCGGAGATCCGGGTGACCGGGGTAACATTGACGCCCATGCGTTTCATCAGTCTGGCTACGGGGCAGCGTGTCTTTGAGGGCGGTCTGCTCCCCGGCGGATATGTGCTCGAGTCCATCGGCGTGAAGGAGTTGAAGCTCCGTAAGGATGGGCGGATAATCGTGTATCGACTGAGAGGTTCCAATGAGTGACGCGATGGTTTCCGTGCTGGATGCCCTTGACGATCCCCGCGCCTTGCAGGGCATCCGGGATGAGGTTCTGGAAATGGATCTGGCTGTCAAACGGCATATGGATAGGGGGTTGACCCCCGACGAATGGGCTGTGGCGCAGGCCGTCCGGGAAGCGACGCAGGCTGCGTTGCATTCTATGGACAACATGGCGAAGTAAAAGGATTTCTAACCAAAGTGAGTTTGCCATGAATATCAACGGCACGAGTGGAACGCCGGGATTGAACGTCAATGAGCTGTTCAACAGCGGCTTGGATTCGATCAGCAGCAAGGGCAAGGACCTGCAGGCCAAGATGACCGAGATGCTGAGCAAGGACGAAGTCAGCCCCGAGGACATGATGGCCCTCCAGTTCGAAGTCGGGCAGTACAATGCCATGCTGGAATCGCTCTCGTCCGTCACGAAGAGCATGACGGATATGATGAAGAGCCTTGCCCAGCGTACCGGTTGAGTTTGTCTCCCGTCCGGAATCATGTTCCGGGACCGCACCCCGGATGCTTTTGCGTGGCTCCATCCCGCGCATGGCGCGTCGGACGGGATGACGGACAAGGAGAAGGGGCTGTCCCCTTCTCCCCTTTTTGCGTTTAGCCGGGGGTGCCCGAGCTGCCCGCATCTTTTTACGATTGGAGAAACGCCATGCTGTCCGATACCCAGATCAGCCGTTTGCTTGATGTCGCCAACGCTGCATGTCACGGAGGAAACGTGGTGGATGCGCGTGCCATGTACGCGGGGGTGCTCGCGCTCCGCCCGGGATTTGCGCCCGCTCTCATGGGCAAGGCCCTGAGCCATATTGTGGTGGATGATTTTGACGAGGCGGAACGGCTCCTGAAAGAAGAAGTGCTGGCCGCCATGCCGGAAGATGAGGACGCGCAGGCGCTGCTTGGTCTGTGTTACACCTTGGCGAGGCGGCAAGGCGAAGCCGAAGCTGTGCTTGCCCCGCTGGCCGCCGGCGAAGGCCCGAGAGCGGAGCTGGCCGCCGGGTTGCTTGAAAAACTCCGGCAAGAACCGTAGGCTGGTGTAATCCGGCGGAGGTAGACGTGGACATTTCCGGTCTTGGGGCTTCAAAGCTTTTGGAGGCGCTGGAAAAGCTGGGCGTCTCCAAAGGGGCCGAACTGCGGAGCCTTGGCCCGCAGGGAGAACCTCCCGCCGAGCTGGTGCGTGCCTTCGAGGATGCGCTGCGCGCGCCGGATGGGCAGGGCGGCCCGTCCGTGCAGGGCGTTGCCGAAGGCTCGCGGGAGCACGGGCCTTTTGAGGAGGCCGGGCAAGATATCCCGGAAGTGGCGCGTACGGATGAGGCAATCCCTCCGAACCCTTCCGAAGATCCCGTGTATGGCATCTCCGAGGGGGGCCGGATTGACGGTATCGGCGGTACGATGCGGATAGAATCGCCTTCCGGGCCGCAGGCCGTGGAAGGGCGGACGGATGCCGTTCAGACGGACGGCATGCAGGAGCTGGCCCGGCTGCTCGAGCGGGTCGGCGGCGGGAACGCTTCCGCGACGGAGTTGTACCAGCTGCAATTCCTTGTGGGGATGCTCCGGGTACAGGCCACGGGTGGGGCGAAGTTGTCGCAGCAGGTCAATCAGGGTTTTGAATCGTTGTTGAAGCAGCAGGGGTAGAATGTGACGGAAACGGGGCGTGGACATATGACGGAAGCACATGGGGCCGGGAAAAAAGGGATGCGCTGGCTCCCGTTTCTGCTGGTGTTGTCGCTCTGTGCGGCGCTTCTGGGCTGTCAGGTAGAAGTGTACCGCGGGCTGACCGAGGCGCAGGTCAATACGATGCTGTCCACGCTGCTCAAGCGCGGCATCCGGGCCGAGAAAACCGCCGCTGGAAAGGCTGGGTTCACCTTGTCCGTGGATGAGGAGCAGCTCGTTCAGTCCCTTGAAATACTGAAAGAGAACAACCTCCCTCGGGCGGACTACGAAAACCTCGGCAAAGTTTTTTCCGGGCAGGGGATGATCTCATCCGCCTCGGAGGAACAGGCTCGCATGGCCTACGCCATCTCGCAGGAGCTGTCCGACACCTTTTCCCGTATCGACGGCGTGCTGACGGCCCGCGTCCATGTGGTGCTCGGAGGTACGGATCAGGCCACCGATACGCGTACCCTGCCTTCCGCCGCCGTTTTCCTCCGCCATACCCCGGATTCGCCTGTCGTCAACCTGGTCGCCAAAATCCGTGAGCTTACGTCCAAGGCCGTGCCGGATCTCGACTATGAACGTGTTTCCGTCATGCTCGTTCCGGTTCGGGAACAGGTTTCCGTACCCATGGAGCCAACCCCGAAATTCCTCGGATTGCCGCTCGCGCCGCAGAATGGGCCGCCATATGCCTTGATCGGCGCGGGGATCGTCTTTTTGGCGGCGCTCGCCGGACTTGCGCTGTTGGCGCTTTCCCTGCGTGATGCCCTGCGGAAGCGCAAAGAGGCGGCGAACGCCTCGGAAGATCAGCCGTCGTAACGCTGGCACGGCCGGACAGGTATGCATACCTCGTTTTTTTCGGACATCATCGCACGGAAACCTGCGCTGTTTCGGGCTATGCTGGCCTTCAACGGTCGCTTGGGCTCCGTTGTGCCGGACTGTCCCGAAGCATGGCGCGTTCCCGGTTTGAACACGGCGATTGTGGCGGCGGAACTCTCGCGGCGTGGCTCGCCCGTATTGGCGTGGCCTGTCGCGCCGCCGGAAGAAGGGTTCTGGGATTTCACCGACGAGTCACGGCGTTTGGCCTTCCTGAGTGCGGAAGAGTTGGAGCGTCTGGGCAAAGTGTTCGGCGTGTGTGTCCACGCTGCGGAGCTGGCTCGCATTATCACCCGGGAGCCGGTCTTGGCCCTGCGTGAAGCCCTGGGGGAACCGCTGTACCGCTATGGCATCCAGCGCGGGCAGTATCAGCTCGGCAGTGTGCGGCAGTTTTTTCTGAGCCGCGACGTCCGGGAGCCGTTGCTGGAACGTATGCAGCGCCACGGCCGTCTGGCGATTGCCATTTGCCGCGCTCCTTGGCCCGCCGCCTTGAAGGAACGGGCCGCCGAGAATATTGAGGATGCTCCGCCGTCGGTGTCGCCTGCGGTTCAGCGGGCGGTATGGTTTGGTCTGAAGAAGCTGTTGCTGAAGGAGGTTGCACCGCAATGGGCTCCCTGTTTCGATTGACCGGGGACACGGTAACCCCGTCCGCCGGGACGCGTGTGCTCAAAGCCTCTGAGGCCGCCGTCCTTCTGGAGGCCAATGCCGTGCTCGACGCGGCCCGTGAGCGTGTGGCCGACATGGAGCGCAAGGCCGGGGAGGCCTATGAGCGGCGGCGCGAGGAAGGTTACCGCGACGGCGTGGAGGAAGGCCGCCTCGAACATGCCGAGAAGGTGATGGAAACCGTGCTGTCGTCGGTCGAGTACATCGAAGGCATTGAGGCCACGTTGGTGAATGTGGTTGCTGTGGCCGTGCGCAAGGTCATCGGCGAGATTGACGAAAACGAACGCATCGTCCGTATCGTCCGCAATGCGCTGGTGACGGTCCGCAATCAGCAGCACGTGACGATCCGCGTGGCGCCCGCTGATGAAAAGGCCGTCCGTGAGGGGTTGGCATCCATGCTGGCCTCCGTGCCGGGCGGGGCCAGTTTTCTGGATGTCGTGCCGGATGCGCGTCTTGAGCGGGGGGCGTGCCTTTTGGAAAGCGAGCTCGGCGTGGTCGATGCCAGCCTCGAGACACAGCTCAAGGCGCTGGAAAACGCCCTGCGTTCCAAAATCGCTTCATAGCGCGTACCGATTGCGGGGACAACGCCGACAACCGCTTCAGCCGTCTGCCCCATATGCGATCGCGGCCCGATTCATTGGTATACACGTTTCCCCCATTATAGAGCGGTGTGTGCCGTTGCACGGCACGGCTTGAGAAAGGACGTTTTGGGGCCACGCCCGCATTTTTGGCCTTTGCGGAGGGGCGATTGGGCGAACGCCTGCTTGGATATCGCGGATATGGTTTGACAAAGGGATGGATGCCCTATGGCCTTTGAATATATCGGAGCGCTTCTTGAGGAAGCGGTGCAGTCGACCGCCTCGGTGGAGGTGCGGGGCCGCGTGGAGCAGGTCGTGGGGACCATCATCCGGGCCGTGGTGCCGGGGGTGAAGGTCGGCGAACTGTGCATCCTGCGGAACCCGTGGGAAGACTGGACGCTCCGGGCCGAGGTCGTGGGCTTCGTGAAGCAGGTGGCCCTGTTGACGCCGCTCGGCGATTTGCAGGGCATTTCGCCCGCAACCGAAGTCATCCCGACGGGGGAAATCCATTCCGTGCCCGTGGGCGAAGATCTCCTCGGGCGCGTCCTGAACGGGCTCGGCGATCCCATCGACGGCGGGCCGCCGCTCAAGCCCCGGACCCACTATCCGGTTTACGCCGATCCCCCGAACCCCATGCTCCGCAAGATCATCGACAGGCCGATTTCTCTGGGCCTGCGCGTGCTCGACGGGGTGCTTACCTGCGGCGAGGGGCAGCGCATGGGTATTTTCGCGGCGGCTGGCGGCGGTAAAAGTACGCTCTTGTCCAGCATCATCAAAGGCTGTTCCGCCGATGTGTGCGTGTTGGCGCTGATTGGCGAGCGCGGCCGCGAAGTGCGTGAGTTCATTGAGAACGACCTTGGCCCGGAAGGGCGGAAAAAGGCCGTGCTGGTCGTCTCCACATCCGACCGCTCGTCGATGGAGCGCCTCAAGGCCGCGTACACGGCCACGGCGGTGGCGGAATATTTCCGGGATCAGCACAAGAGCGTTCTGCTCATGATGGACTCGGTGACCCGTTTCGGGCGCGCACAGCGCGAGATCGGCCTTGCTGCGGGCGAACCCCCGACCCGGCGCGGTTTCCCTCCGTCGGTGTTTTCGACGCTTCCCAAGCTGATGGAACGGGCGGGCAATTCGGACAAGGGCTCCATCACGGCGCTGTATACCGTACTGGTGGAGGGCGACGACATGACGGAGCCCATTGCGGACGAAACCCGCTCCATCCTCGACGGGCACATTATCCTGTCCCGCAAGCTGGCGGCGGCGAACCACTATCCCGCCATCGACGTGCAGGCCAGCGTCAGCCGCGTTATGAACTCCATCGTTACGAAGGAGCACAAGAAAGCCGCGCAGGCGCTCCGCAAGGTGCTGGCGAAGTTCGCCGAGGTGGAGCTGCTCGTGCAGATCGGGGAATACAAGAAGGGATCGGACAAGGAAGCCGACGACGCGCTGGCCCGGATCAACGCCGTGAACGCGTTCCTCAGGCAAGGTTTGGACGAAAAAAGCACTTTTGAGGAAACGTTGCAGGCGCTGTATAAGGTGGTGGCCTGAGCGTGGAAAAGTATCCGCTGGCTCCATTGCTTAAAGTGCGGGAATACCGGGAGGATGCGGCCAAGAACGCACTCAGCGCCGCCGAGCGCGCCGTGGTTGAGGCGCAGGAGGCGGAGGAGCGGTGCCGCGAGGAGTTGGAGCGCTACAAGGTCTGGCGTCAGGAAGAGGTCGAGCGCCGTTATGACGCGATCATGGGCAAGAGCCTGAGCCTCAAGGAATTGGATGTGTTCAAGGCCGGGCTCGGTGCGCTGGCCGATGGGGAGTTGAAGCTGGAAGAAGCCGTCACCCAAGCGCTTGAGAACGTAAAAAAGCGTCAGGAGGACGTACGCAAGGCCCGGGAGGCCGCGCGGCAGGCTCAGCACGAGACGGCCAAAATCGTGACGCATCGGGACATCTGGCTCGTCGAGGCCAAGCGCGAGGCCGAGCGTCTGGAAGATTTGGAAATGGAAGAATTCAAACCGCTGCCGCCTCAGGGGACCGAAGGCGAGCTCTAGGGGCGTTTCACCCTCGAAGGGGCAGGAAGCATTGGGGAAAGGAAGGGAAACCTTTCTGGAGAGACGTTTTTCCCATCCGGCTTCCTCAAATCTGCCGATACGGAAGCTATCCCGCTCTTTCCAATGCCTTTTGCGTCCATTATGCCCTGCATTTTCGGGAATTGAGCGCCGGTTGGAGCGATAGCCCTTTCAAAATAAAGAAACCCGTCCATAAGCGGAGGAATGCGGGAGGTGTCGTATGGCTGACTTTATGAAGGTGGATATGTCCCGGCTCGGGCAGGCTGAAGGCCGATCTGCGGATTCCGGCATGGCCGCGCCGTCAGGTGTGGACGTGGATACCTTTCAGCAAGCCATGCGGCGGCGTCCGCTTGACGAACGGCAGGGTTCCGGAGGAGATGAGTCCGACGGGGGACGTGGGGCTTCCCATGCTCCTGACGAGGATACCTCAGCCGAGGCCGAAGCGCTTTCCAGCATGTTTTCCCGGATGACCGGGCCGTTGGATACGCTTTTTGCCGGACGCACGGCGCAGACGGCTGAAACGGCGGCTCCGTCCGGAGATGCTCCGGATTTGGGTGCGCTGGCGGAAAAGCTCGTGGAGCGGATTCTGGTTTCCGGGCCCGACGGGGGCCATGAGATACGCCTCACCCTTGGCAAGGATGTCCTCCCCGGAACCGAAATCCGGCTCCAGCGCGGGAGCGACGGCGTGCTGTCGGTACATTTGGCGACGGACAACGCGGCATCCTTTCAGACCCTCGTCGGCGCACAGGAATCCTTGAAGGCGCGGCTTGAGTCGTTTGAGAAGGATGTTCGCGTCGAAGTGGTTTCTGAACGGGGCGGGGCCGAAGCCGAGAACGGCGATGGGCGTCGGCAGTCGCGCGGCGAGTATGTCGCTCCGGACGAACGGGATGCCTGACCCCGGCGCACGGGGAGGGATGCCGCGCCAGCCGTCTGAAGAGGCGCAGCCCGAAACTTTTTGTAACAGCCCTCCATTGCCGGGGGCGGAGAAGTACATGGAGATACTGCCTTTCCGGGCTCCGGCGCTTTCGCCGCTTGAAGCGCATGTCTTCAACCTGCTGTGCACGCGGGCGCAGCCGTGGCCCATTGATGTGGCCGGTACGCCGTGCGCGTTGGAGGCCGGGGGCCTTGCGGCTCCGGTCCCTCCGGTGTGCGCTTTTGACGTCGTTTGCGGCGAACGGACATGGCGCGTGGAACTCGGCAGCCTGCGCTTGCTGGCTTTGCATCCGGCAGTGGCGGATGTGCCGCCGAACGTCGCACTGCCCGGGGCGCTGCAGTTGGCGGTTCTCGACTTGCTGGCCGCTCCTTTGGCGGAACTGGCGCAAACGTTTTTGCATGTGCCGCTGGCTGTCCGCAACGTCCGGATGATTGAAGCGGCGGAACCGGCCGTTTGTGCGCTTCCCCTGACGCTGCACGTGCCGGTGGGGGCGGGGGCCTCCGCAGAGGCGTATCCGATCCCTGTCAGGCTGTGCCTCCCGGATCGGGAGAGCGCGCTCGAACTGGTGGAACGTCTGGACGCCTTGCCGCGCCGCCGCGCACTGGGGCTTGCCGGGGACGTGCCGGTTCCGGTCAGCCTCGAAGCGGGGCGTATGCGGCTTTCCGTCAACGAGCTGTCTTCCCTTGAACCAGACGATGTGCTGCTGCCGGAAACCTATCCGGCGCGTGAGGGCCGCGTTACGCTCCGCCTCTGCGCCACGTCGCGTTCCCTTGTGTTCGCCTGCTCCCTCGCGGAGGGCTGCGCGACCATCCTTTCTGTCTTGAATCCCGAGGAGGGGCCCATGTCCGACGAAAACAATACGGCTGCCGGAGCCGCGCCGTCCGAAGGCGTCGATACCGGCGAACTGGAAGTGACGCTGACCTTTGAACTGGAACGCCGCCTCATGACGGTGCGGGATGTGGAGACGCTCGCCCCCGGCTATACTTTCGCGTTCGGCGGCGATGCGCTCGCCCGTGCGGACGGTGCGCGGCTCCTCCGCATCGTTGTGGAGGGCGATAAAGCACTCGCCGCGGTAGTCGCTGTCCACAACGCCGACGCAGTTTGCGGGACGCAGCCCCTCGCGGCTCGCCAGTCCGCTGCGGGCAAACACGCCGCCGAAGGTGCCCTCGGGCAGCGCCACGGCAATGCCGGTCGGCACCATAACGGTGTGGTGCGCGGGGATGGTCACCTCGCCGTCGCCGCTCAGGCAGGCGTAGAGGTCATAACCGGCGGCAAACGCGGAGCCGCTGGTGGGAATGGTAGCGTTGGGGTCTAACTTCTTGATCTTGACTTGAGCCATGGTTTATTGATCCTCCCAGAGTGTGATGCCGCCGCTCGACAGCGTGCGCGGCACGTCGATGATGCGTTGGTTGCTCGAGCCGCGGAAGCGGAGATGTCGTGCAGTTCCTCCACAAAGCGCCCGTCTACGAGCACGTCGACAAGCGAGAGCAGCTCGTCCGTGACCTCGCAGCGGGGATGGGCGCCGTCGGTGTGCAGCTGCTCCCAGGTGAAGCCGGTGAAGGCCCAGATGGTCTTGCCCGGCAATCTTTTGCGGACAAGACGCAGAAAAGGCAGCAGCCCGCGTTGATTTTCGGGTTCGAACGGTTCGCCGCCAAGAAGCGTGAGACCGTTGATATAGGCGGGCGCGAGCATTTGCAGCAGAGCCTCCTCCGTTTCGGCGGTAAAGGGATGACCGTAGTCAAACGCCCAGGTCTGCGGCTGGAAGCAGTTTTTGCAGCGGTTGGTGCAGCCGGAGACGAAAAGCGTCACGCGGACGCCCTCGCCGTTGGCAATGTCGCAGTTTTTGATCTCTCCGTAGTACATCGCGGACCTCCTATCGGATAAAAATGAGCCGGAGCAGCATGGTGAGCGCGTAGAGCAAGGGCTGATGCAGAACGTAAAGGAGCAGCGCGTGACGCCCGACGAGGGCGAGACGCGGCGCTCTGGCCGTGTAGGACCACTGCGGCAGGCGGCCCGCCTTGACATAGCGCCCTGCCCAGGTGCCGAGCAGGAACACGAAGAACCACGGCAGCAGCGGGAAGTAGTCCGCCGAGGCGAAGTCGGGTGTGGTGAAGCCGAAGAGCCACAGGTGCGGCGTCTGCGTGGTCACGCCGTCCGCGCAGGGCGCGGTGAGGAAGATGAGCGCGAGACAGAGGACCGGCAGCACCCACGCGGGCAGCGCTTCCCAGAGCTTTCGCGTCAGGCCGAAGAGCAGCATACAGCTTGCAAGCAGATGCAGCACACCGAACACGATGGTCATATCCATAAAATAGGTCACGAGCGTGATGCCGAGAGCGAGCGCCATCGCCTTCGCGCCGCGCTTGAGGTTGCTGCGCGAAAAATCCGAGCTGATGCCGGAGAGAAAGATGAACAATCCCGCGAAAAAGTAGTGCAGCACATCGAACACCGGGTTGGTGAACAGCCACCACGGCGCGCCGAGAAATTCGCACAGGTCATAGAGAAAGTGATGGAGCACCATCAGGCACACGGCAAGGCCGCGCAGAGCGTCCATCAGCTCGATGCGGGCGGGCCGTTCCGTGCCGCTCATGCGGTGAGCTGCACGAGCGCGCCGGTCACTTTGCCATATTCGCGCTGCACGGCCTCGAAGAGCGCGGGCGCGGAGGCGGGCAGCGTATCGCTGCCGCGCAGCGCCTCGGTCATCTCGGAGCAGACGCCCGCGAGCGCGGTCAAGCCCAGATTGAGCGCGACGCCCTTGAGCGTGTGGACCGCGCGAAACGCGGTTTTCGCGTCCGCGGCGTCCATCGAGCGGGCAAGCAGCTCCATGCTCCCGTCCTGCGGGAGCATGGTCAGAAAGCGCAGAATGAGCGCGTCGCTCGGGAAGCGCTCAGACATGTCGTCATAGCTGCCGCCGACGAGCGTGTAAAATTCGCGGATGGTCATTGGAGGTCCTCCTTGTAGAGCACAGTACGGTTTTTGGCAGCCTTGGCATGGTAGAGTGCCTGGTCCGCCTTTTGAACGGTGTCGGCAAGCGGGCCGACGGCGTGTGCACCGCCGATGCTCACGGTGATGCGCAGGCCGGGGTATTCCGGAAATTCAAGGTTCTCCACCGCGGCGCGGATGCTTTCCAGCTTCTTTTTCAGCGCGTTCCGCGGCATACCGTGGAAGAGCAGGAGGAACTCGTCGCCGCCGAAGCGGATGAGCTTGTCGCCGCTGCGCAGCTCCGCCTTGATAACCTCGGCCAGCTTTTTCAGAGCGCTGTCTCCGGCGCTGTGACCGAAGTGATCGTTGCACAGCTTCAGGTTGTCCAGGTCGAGCATGGCCACGAACCCCTGCAGGGAGGCGCCCCGGATATTTTTCTCGTAATAATTCCGGTTATATACGCCGGTAAGGGCGTCAATGGAGTTCTCCTGGCGAATTTCCGCTATCTTCGCCTCGTAGCGGTTGACGATGGCGCTGATGTCCAGCCGGGAGGTGGTAATGCGCTGGTGGGTATCGTCGTAGTAGTTATGTATGACGCGCTTATAGGAGAGGGAGCCGTCTCTTTGCCGCACGGTGATGAACACGGAATAGTCCTCTTGGGTTTGGAGCTTTTCCATAACGGTGTCCAGGGACAGGGCCCGGATGATCTGCTCCTTGTCCTCGTCATAAACATACTTGCGCACATAATCGGAGACGGAGCTGTCGTAGTCATATTCCTGCAGCCGGTCCGGGACGGGAAAGGTAGAGTAGTTCACATCCGTGCTGAGGATGGACTCGAAGGAGTTGCGCAGAGCCCTGTACATAGAGCGCTCCTTCATCTCCGTGGACTTGTTGTACCCGGTGATGATCCAGCTGTCCTGGTTCAGCTTTTCCATGCGCATATTGTACCAGATCAGATCTCTGTTCTTTTGGCAGAACCAGAGGTCAAATTCCTGGAGCCGAGTATTTTTCTGCACCATTTCAGGCACGCTATCGGCGCTGAAGAAGGAGTCGGAGCGGCTGATCTCAAAGCGGTATTCCTGCCGGATGATCCGGTCCAGCTCTGCGGGGTCGTACCAGTTATTTTCCAGCTTGATCGCCAGCTTGTCCCGGTACACATAGATTTTCCCGATGGCCTGGTTATACTCCCATATCAGGTCGCACCAGTGCT
>ENA-OURZ01001601-OURZ01001601.1-human-gut-metagenome-genome-assembly--contig:-NODE-1601-length-24468-cov-5.504199_pt1 | contig 24468 bp, 25 predicted proteins | sample MGYA00242073_ERZ509195 | MGnify/ENA primary metagenome ERZ509195 (study PRJEB26280, sample SAMEA2338837) | human gut metagenome | biome: human gut; feature: human-associated habitat; material: faeces...
TTGGTGGTGAAGTCGATATAGTAGTCTCGAATCCTCCGTACATGAAGACCTCCGGGAAAATCTGCGTCAGCGGGAGAAAGCAGATCGCCCGGCATGAGGTTCACGGCGGGATCGGGGATTTCTGCCTTGCCGCCGGACGGCTGCTCCGGCACGGGGGACTGTTTTACGCCGTGTGGAGACCGGACAGGCTGGTCGATCTTATCTCTTCGATGCGCTGCGCCGGGCTTGAGCCGAAGAGGATGACTATGGAGCATTCGAGGGTCAGTCTTCCGCCGTGCCTTGTGCTCTGTGAGGCGAAGAAGGGCGCGGCGCCCGGGTGCCATGTCACGCCGCCGCTTATAATGTACCGCGAGATGAGCGTTTATACCGACACGCTCACAAGAATATATGAAACGGGTGAGTTCGATGAGCCTTTCAGAAAACCATGATTATATGAAAAACGAGGGCGCGGAGGAGATATCGCGTAATACGGAATATACGGAGGACGACCGCAAGAATCGCATCGTCGGCGGAACTCTGTACCTCGTGACGACGCCGATCGGTAACCTCGCCGACCTGTCCGACCGGGCGAAGAAGACGCTCGCCGGCGTGGATTTCGTCGCCGCCGAGGATACACGAAACAGCGCGAAGCTCCTGACGCTCCTCGGGATACATAAGCCGATGGTCAGCTATTTCGAGCATAACAAGCGCGAGCGCGGCGAAGTCATCTGCGAGAGACTGCGAGGAGGCGAGTCCTGCGCTCTTGTCACTGACGCCGGAATGCCGGGGATAAGCGATCCCGGAGAGGATATTGTCAGGCTGTGCGCGGAGCGGAACATTCCGGTGACGGCGGTTCCCGGACCCTGCGCGGCTGTGACGGCGCTGACGCTGTCCGGATTGTTTACGGCGAGGTTCGCGTTCGAGGGATTTCTCTCGACGAACCGCGGGGAGCGGACGGAGCGGCTCGCGAAGCTGAAGGGCGACGACCGGACGCTTATATTCTACGAGGCTCCGCACAAGCTGCGCGGAACGCTCGACGACCTGCTCGCCGCTTTCGGCGATCGGAAGATATCGCTGTGCCGCGAGCTCACGAAGCTGAACGAGGAGATAACCCGCACCACTCTGAGCAGCGCCGTGAGACTCTACAGCGAACGCGAGCCGAGAGGGGAGTATGTACTCATAGTCGACGGTCAAAGCGAGCTGGAAGCCGCGGAAGACGCCTTCTGGCGCGATATGACGGTGGAAGAGCATATACAGCATTACATCGACGAGGGAAAGTCGAGGATGGACGCGATGAAAGCCTGCGCGAAGGACAGAGGAATCTTCATTCAAAACATCCAGACCGAGCAGGTGTACTGCGACGGCGTGCGGCTCAATCAGGTGCTGCTGAACCTGGTGAGCATCTCCATGAAATCCAAACGGAAAATGGTGCTGGTGCAGACGTTTTTGAATTTCTGCGTCAGTTCTTTTCTATCGAGAATGTCCGTATCTCGAACGGCGAATAGTCGAACCCGAATCTACCGTCGGCAGAGCGTGGTTCTCCGATGCGCTCTTCAAGTAAATTGCACTCGTGAACCTCTCCCTTGAGTCCTTTGAGCGTGATACGCGCTTTTCCGCTCGCGCCGTTTGACTCGTAAGCGCGGATGATGATTGATCTCCGGTCCTCCGAGCGCTTGATGGTGTCAATTATAATGTCTCCGGAATCGCAGGTGAGCAGCTGGAGCCCGTCCGCTTTTTCAGCGGTCTGCAGGTCGCTTTCGAACATTCTGACCGGATGATTGAACTCATGCGCGCGGCGCGGGACCTCGCCGTCCGCGTAGCTGCCATTATGCGGGTAAATCGAGTAATTTATCTCGTGCGTCCCGATATCGGCGTCCGGATCGGGATACGTCGTTCCGCGGAGGAGCGAGAGACCGAGAATGTTCCGGTCGCACGAATGACCGTACTTGCAGTCGTTTATCAGCGCCGCTCCATGAGCGCTGTCGGAGAGATCGGCGAACTTGTGCGCGCAGACCTCTAACTTCTGGACGTCCTCCTCGCACGAGGGCACAGTTGGACGGAAGAAAGTGCCGAACCCGGTCTCGTAAGCGGCGTTCTGAGCCATGATGTTCATCGGGAAATACACGCGCAGTATACGGTGGCGGAGGCTCCAGTTGATTTTTGTCCTGAATTCGGTCATCGCCGAATCGGTTCCGAAGACGATATCCTGTATGATCTCGCAGCCGTCAATGGATTTATCGACGCGGATTACAGTTCTGAGGGCGTTGTTCTCGATTACGCTCAGGCTTGTCTTCCAGCCGCATTGCACCTCACGGTCCGCGTACTCGGGGTAAAGGTTCCACGCGTCCTCGAACTGAGGTCCGTCAATAAAGAGTCTGATGTCGTTTCCGATGTCGCGCAGCACCTGTCTGTCGGCGCGCTTGTCATACAGGGAAACGAGCCTTCCGAGCCGGTCGATGACCGCACGGCAAAGCGTCGTCTCGACCGAAAGACCGTCGACGACCTCGTGGATTTCCGCGTTACGCTCGACGCGAGGCGTACCTTCGGAAACCTTGAACGCCTTCGCTCCGAGAGCCGGGAACTCAGCACGGAACAGGAGCGTCTTTCTGTCGCCGAGAAGTACAGTCGGAATTATATTCCCGTCGGAATCGGCGACTACCGCGCTTTCCGGAAGCTCGTGCCCGGCGCTGTATTCACAAAGCGCGTTCCGCTCCCATGACAGGGTGTTTACCGCGAGAATCATATCTTTTCCTGATTCAAGCCCCGTGGAATCTATGAAGTCGGCGCGGGCTTTGTCGATCGCGGCGTAGTTTTCGGCGCTGTCCTCGGTGTAAACCGCATTGATTGAGCTTCCCGGGAGTATATCATGGAATTGCATTGTCAGCACACGCTTCCAGCAGTCGCTCATGACGCTCCAGTCCGGCTTGTGTCCGAGCAGCTCGGCAAGCACCGCGAGTTTTTCATCAGACTGGCACCCTGTCTCCGCGACGCGGTTACTGCGCTTCGCTTTTCCCTGTGATGTCATTGTGCCGCGGTGGTTCTCGACGTAGAGCTCTCCGAAATATCTCGGGAGCTCGTCGTTTTTCGACGAGAGACGCTCGAAGTATTTGTCGGCACGAATAAACTCGGTTCATGGGAGCCCGGGAAAATCCGCAAGTCTGTGCGAGTTCTCGATCATGTCGGCAGTAGGTCCTCCTCCGCCGTCGCCCCAGCCGTACGAGCCGAAAAGGGCAATCTTTTTATCCTTAAGCTTGCTTTCAACCGAATTAAACATCGGCTCAAACTCGGTCTCTTCAAGCACCTCAGCCCCCATTGCCGGGCAGCCGAAAGCAATACCGTCAAAGCTGTCTGCCATATCTGCGCTGAATTCAGCCGCAGTAAGAACGGAAACCTCGGCGCCCTTGCTTTTTGCGCCTTCGCTTACCGCCGCCGCCATAGCCTCGGTATTCCCCGTACCGCTCCAATAAACCACTGCAATTTTACTCATAAAAAATTCCTTCTTTCTTTTATTAACAGCTTACTATAAGCTTATTAAATGAATTGTGTCTGCTATACGCCTTTTTATATAAGCCCGTACATTTATTATAAAGCGCAAATTTTTTCTTTGCGGTTTCGCAGTCGCCGTAAACGCGCCATACGCCGTTGTACTTTGCGTTTTTTGCGCCGTACTTAATAAAGCCGTTTACATCCTCTGCGGGATAGCCCAAAAACAAACCCACCTCATGCGGAAAATCCTCGCCGGACTTAAGCCGCTTTATAAGCTCCGCCACACAGCGGTCGGCGTTATCCGTGGGGTAATTTTTTTGCAAAAGTATATTTTCGGCAAGCGAATTTTCAAGATCGCGTTTAAGTCTATTTGGCCGGTAAAGATAAATCAACACACGGTTTTTAAGCTGCTTTACGGGTATAAGGCGAAGTCCGCGCGGAACCAGCACGCTGTTTAACCGTTTAATATTTTCCTTAAATTCCTTTTTATCCTCGTTCGGCACCGAAAAAAGACTGCCGGTTTTTATGCCCGCAAGCGTAGGCGAGCATTGTTCTATTATCAGCTCATAGGACATTGAGTTTTCTCCCTTGTATGTATATCAAGCACATTTTTAAGTGCCGACATACTGCTTGTATGGCAATGCGCCACCTTTATATTATGCCCCTTTGTTTCACTTATAACCGAACGCAGCATTTTATGCGACATCGTGCTTGTAAAAAGTACTAACAGATCCGGAGTTCCGATATTTTTCATACTGCCGTTCATTTTTGTGTATACCTTGGCTTTGCAGGAGTATTCACGGCAAAGCTCCTTATATCTTCTTTCCATACATTCGTTACCGCCTACTATTACAACACTCACGGCAAGCTCCCTTTCTTTTAGTTAGCATATGCTAACTAAATTTCAAAAGTTAAATGCCCTAAGGCATTTCCAACTATATATTAGCAAATAAAATAAGCCTTTTCCGCTCCGAACGGAAAGGAAAAGGCTCCGAAAAGACCGAATTACAGCAAATTCGTCATACTTTTAAGGCTGATTGCAAGCGTAGACGTATTATGCAGCAATGCCGAAGTTGAGGCTGGCAAAACGCCCGCAACGCCCAAAACTATAAGCGCCGTATTGAACGACATTATAAATCGGTAATTTCCGTGTATACGCCGCATAAGGTTATCGGCAAGGCGTTTCATAGTAATAAGAGAGTAAAGATCATCGCCCGTTACGGTAATATCGGCAATTTCTTTAGTTATCGCGGCGCCCGAATTTACCGCAACGCCTGCGTCCGCCTCGGAAAGAGCGGGCGCGTCGTTAACGCCGTCCCCTATCATTACAACACGGCTGCCGTTTTTATGAGCCTGTTTTACAAACGCCGCCTTATCTTCGGGCAAAACCTCGGAATAATATTCTTTAATGCCGAGCTTATCGGCAACCGACCTTGCGGTGCGTTCGCTGTCGCCCGTCATCATAACAATATGCTTAAAGCCTTCGTTATAAAGCGCTTTTATAACTTCGGGGGCTTCCTCCCTTATCGGGTCTTCAATGCATATAACCGCCGCCAGCGAGCCGCCTATACCCATATACAGGTGGGAATATTCGTCCGGCAGCGAATTGAAAAGCTCTTTATCTGGTACGGTACAGCCCTCGTCTTCAAACACAAAATGATGACTGCCTATAACCACGCGTTCACCGTCTACAATGCCTATAATGCCGTGCGCAACAACATATTCAACCTTTGAATGGCATTCCTCGTGGCTTATTCCCCTATCACTTGCCTCTTTCACAACAGCGTTTGCAATAGAGTGCGGATAGTGCTCCTCAAGACAGGCGGCTATGCGCAAAACAGAGGTCTCGTCCCCTCCGCCGAAGGTAACAATGCGTGCAACGCGCGGCGTAGCCTTTGTAAGCGTGCCCGTTTTATCGAAAACTATTGTATCCGCTTCGGCAACGGCTTCAATAAATTTACCGCCCTTAAACGAAATGTTAAGGCTGCTGCCCTCTTTCATAGCCGAAAGCACCGCAACCGGCATAGAAAGCTTTAAAGCGCAGGAAAAATCCACCATTAAAATTGCAAGCGCTTTTAAGGGATTTTTAGTTATTAAATATGTAAGAGCGGTAGCGCAGAGGCTCAGCGGAACCAATTTATCCGCAAGGTGAGAAGCCTTATCCTCGGTATCGGATTTAAGCTTTTCGGATTCCTCTATCATTTTAACAATACGGTCGTACCTGCCGCCGCCTGCGCCCTTCTCAACACGTATAACGCACTCGCCGTCCTCTACAACCGTTCCGGCATACACAATACCGCCCTGTTTTTTCGGCACGGCGGCGGATTCGCCGGTCATTGAGGCCTGATTAACCGTCATTTCCCCGGAAATAACCCTGCCGTCAAGCGGAATCATATTGCCTGTTCTTACAACTATTTCGTCGCCCACGGCAATTTCCTTTACGGGTACAAGTATTTCCTGTTCCCCGTTTTTAATCCATACCTTATCTACGCCGAGGGACATTGTACGCGCTAAATCGTCAACCGATTTGCGGTGGGTCCAATCGTCAAGTATTTCGCCCAATTTAAGCATAAACATAATTGAAGACGCGGTTTTAAAATCGCCGCGCAAAAGCGAGACCGAAATTGCCGTTGCGTCAAGCACGGGAACCTCGATTTTTCCCCTTATAAGGCATTTAATGCCGTGTTTAATATATTTTGCGGCATAAAATACCGCAAGAATACTTCGCACCGGCATAGGCAAAAACAGCGATTTTAAAGCTCTGCCAACCGCGGTAAAAAACAGCTTATCCTCAAATTCACGGTTAAGCTGCCTGCCCGTATGCTCGGGAACCAACGATTCGGCAGCCGTATCGCTGAACGAAAAGCGTGCAAGCGCCGTTATAACGCTTTCCCTGCCGCTTTCAAATACAATTACCGCGTCGCAGGTACGGTCGTATACCTTAACTTCGTTAACTCCGTTTACCGCGCGCAGATAATATTCAAGTATATCGGCTTCGTTAAGCGTAATTCTGCTTTTTTTAATATGAACGCGCATTCTGCCGCGCGTTTCGTGCATAATTACACATCTCATACAGCATACCTCGATTAAAAAACCGCCGGAAAAACTTCCGGCGGTTTTCTTTTCTATTCTTCCGAAGCTTTATCGGAACTATCCTCGATTTCCTCAGCGGCAACCGCACGGTCTTCGTTGATTTTTTTAGCGTCTGCAAGAATATCGTCGGCATTTTCTTTAATAGCAGTAGCAGCGGTCATTACACATTCCTTAGCGCGCAGAGCCGCGGCAGTAGTATGAGTATAAACCTTTTTAGCGTCCTTGCTTGACAGTATTTTAAGCCCTGCCGTTCCGAAAAGCACTCCGCCTGCAAACAAACCTAATTTACCCCATGACATATCGGTAATACCTCCGTACATTATTGTTTACTGATAATTATATGTTTACGGAATTGCATTTTCCGCTCCATTTAGACAAATTACCCGTTTTTTCGATATGCAAGCGGAGACATACCCACACAGTCGCGAAATGCCTTGGCAAATTTAGAACCGTTATCATAGCCGTAGCTGCCTGCAATTTCAAGCACGCTTTTATCGGTTGTTTTAAGCTCTTTTGCGGCGGAAAGCATTTTTTGTTTTCTGATATACGCATAAACCGATTCGCCGTAAACCGACTTAAAGGCGCATTTAATACCCGTACCCGAAACGTGAAAGCGCTCGGAGAGCATTTGTATAGTTATCCGGCTTTCCATATGCTCGGTTAAATAACGGCATATTTCGTGCGCTAATTTTTCATTTGTTTTACTTTTGTTTTCCATAGCTTTATTTTTTGTGAAAAAAACCGAAAAGACCTTTTTTCTCTTCTGCGGCGCTTGTAATCCCTTTAAGCTTGTATCCGGTTTCGCCTATAACCTTTTCTATCTGCGATTTATCAAGCTCTGATTCGGATAAAATTACCGTCTCGCCCTTGGTATGTGATGAAGAAACCTTTTTAACATTAAAATATTTACGAACGGCGTCGTTAATATGCGCTTCGCACATTGAACACATCATACCGTCAATTTTAAGTACAGTTTTTATCATAACAATTCTTCCCTTGTATTTTTTTAAAATGCAGGTGAATTATATATCTTGAAAGGAATGAAAACCGTGAAATATAATTCCCTGCACGATTTAATAAACGAAAGCGCAAGCACGCGAAAATACTTTTTATCGCTGCCCGCCGATATGCAGTCGCAGCTTCGCAAAATTGGCGACTGCATACATTCCGCGTCAGAGCTGCATATAACGGCAAGCCGACTTGAAAATCATATGAAGGCGGTGGCTCTTTCGAACGATCTCGACCGATATTTTTACTGATTATTCCGCGCCCTTAAGCGCTTCAACCATATCTATTTTTTTATTTTTGCGTGCAACCATAAGACTTACCAAAAGCGAAACCCCGAAGGTAAGGGCAATACTTACTATGTAAGTAACAGGGCCTATATACATTCGCATTTCATATTCGGAAGCCATTTTTTTAAGCAGATAATCAAGCGTAAACGCGCCGAGCGGCAGACCGGCAATAATGCCCAAAAGCGAAAGCAACATATTCTGCCCTATAAGCAATCTTCCGATCTTTCCGTCCTTAAAGCCCACAACCTTTAAGGTTGCCATTTCGCGGTAACGCTCGGTATAGCTCATAACGCCGAGGTTGTAAAGCACAACAATTCCGAGTACAAGCGCTCCGCCCACAAGAACAAAAATCATTGAATTCATTATTTCAAGAAACGAATCAAACGAATCCATAATAGCCTGCTTTGACTGCACGGTTTTAATTGCCGCGTCGGATCTAATATTCTTCTTTACGGTTTTAGTATATACCGAATCGGGCGTATAATCAATATTAAGAGTATCGGCATATTCTTCGGTTATAACCACACATTCAGACGTGCTTCTTATAATTCCGTTAAGCTTTAGGGTGTATTTTTTATCCGTTCCGTAAGGACTTAATACAAACGTATCGCCTGTATCAAGCTCAAATTCTTCCGCAAGGCGTTCGCAAATATATGCTCCGTTATCCTTTAAATCGGTGTAGCCGCCTTTATCGGAGGGAAAACGCACCGTATTGTTTTTAAGCCCGTAAATATCAAGCGAAACTGTTTTGTCCTCTATCTGCACCCCAACGGTAGCGCTGCGGTCTCCGCCGTATTCCTCGCTTATTTTATCGCGCTGCTCGGCGGTTGCGTCCTCTGAAAAATATATTCTTGAAGAATACCTGAGCGCGCCGTCGTAATACATACTTAAAAACTCCGCCATTGTATCGCGCATACCAAGCGAGCCTACCACCAATATCGTGCAGCCGATAATACCTACAAGGCTCATAGCCGTTCTTGATTTATGGCGCATAATATCGCGCATATTCCACCGCGTACCGAAGGAAAGCTTATGAAAAGCCTTTGTTTTTTCAATGGCAAGCGGTTTCATTTTTTTAGGAGTGTAAGGACGAAGTGCGTCCGCCGCGGTGCCCTTAAGCATCTGCTTTACCGAAAGGAAACCGATAAATGTAAGCAGCACTATTATAGCCGCCATTACAATTATACAAAAGCCCGGCATTTTAAGGCGCCAATACGGCATATCAAAATATGTGCCCATTGTACCGTTCGGATTCATTATAAAATATGCAACCGAATAGCCAAGACCTATACCTATTGCGGTGCCCAAAATACCGATCATAAATGCGTAAGAGGTATAATGCCTTAATATGCGCCTGTTTTTAAAACCGAGCGCTTTAAGGGTTCCTATCTGAGTCTTTTCCTTTGCGGTAAGGCGGTGCATTGTGGTGACCATCGTAAGCACGGCTATAAGCAGGAACAGCACCGGCAAAACGGCTCCCATTGTTTTGCCCTCGTCCGCCTCGCCCTGTGCTAAGGAATACGAGCCGGACTCTTCCTTTGTTAAGATAAGCGTGGTTTTACCGAGAGCCTTTTCCGTTTTTTCGGTAAATTCTTTTTTATTCAAATCGGAAATAACGTTTATTTGCGGATAAAATTCCGCTCCGGCGCTCTTTTTATAAAGCGCAGGCGAAATATAAGCAAAGCCGAACGTATCAAAATCGGGCATAAGCTGGCTTGAATCACACACGCAGATAAGATATTCCGAAGCCTTTATAAGCCCCTTTATTTTACACTTAATTTCAAGATTTTTATATTTGAACGTAATGCTGTCGCCTAACTTAAAGCCGTTGGCGGCGGCATATTTATCCGAAAGCCATACGCCGTCGGTATCGTCCTTACTGTATTTTTCTCCCGAAATCAACATCATACCCGAAACATCGGCGTTTTCAGTTACGGTAAGCGCCGCTCCGTCGCCGCTTTTTTCCTTAACGTCCGCGTTAACCGAAAGAAAGCGCGACGCATTTTCAACGCCCGAAATCTTTTTAATGCTTTCAATCTCTTCCTTTGAAAAGCCCTTTTCCGAGGAAATGCGGTAATCTGCAAAGCCTGTTTCCTTAAAAAAGCTTGATGTATTTTCGTCAATGCTTACCCATTCCATATTAAAGCCTACGAAAATACCCACGCCGAGCGCTATCATTATTATCATTGAAATAAACTGCGCTCTGTAAAGCCCCATTGTTCTGATAAGTTTTTTAAACAGCATTTAAACTACCGCCTTTACCAGTCAATGTCATCGGCAGAAACGGGATTTTTCTGCTCCTCGCACGATAATATTTTCCCGTTTTTAACACGCATTACCACATCAGCCATTTTTGCAATATTTTGGTTGTGGGTTACTATAACAATTGTTTTGCCGTAATCCCTTGCCATTTTTAAAAGCAATTTAAGCACCAATACGCCCGTTTGAGAATCAAGCGCGCCGGTAGGCTCGTCGCAAAGCAGAATTTTCGGATTTTTGGCAAGCGCACGCGCAATAGATACCCTTTGCTGCTCTCCGCCCGATAACTCAGACGGGAAATTTTTAAGGTGGTCCGAAAGTCCTACCTCCTCAAGCATTTTGGTTGCGGAAAGCGCGTCGGGTGCTATTTCCTTTACAAGCGCAACGTTTTCGTGCACGGTAAGCGTGGGCACAAGATTATAAAACTGAAATACAAATCCCACCTTAGCCGCACGGTATGCCGCCAACTCATCGCCAGATAAATCCGAAATATCCTTACCGTCTACAATAATTTTACCGCTTGTGGGGCTGTCGAGACCGCCGAGCAGGTTTAAAAGCGTGCTTTTACCTGCGCCGCTGGGTCCCAAAATTACAATGAACTTACCCTCGTCAAGCGTCAGATTAACATTATCAAGCGCCTTTAATTCGTGGTCGCCGCTTGTATATACGCGGCTTACATTTCTAAATTCTACAATAGGCATTTTATACTCCCTTCGGTTAGCTGTTGCTTACTTCTGTTTAAAAGGCAAGGGAGACCGCAAAACGCGGTCTCCCTTTAATATTATTTCTTGTGGCAGGAGCCCGCCATAGCACAGTGAGCACAGTTGCAGCCGCAGGAGGATTTGCCTTTTTTCTTATTCTTAACTATCGACACAATAACCGCGGCAACCACGGCAATAAGTATCAGGCTTATAATTATGGTTGCTGCATTTGATTTTAACCACATCAGCATAAAGAGGACTCCTTTTCACAAAATTAGGGGGTAAATTAAACCTTAACCTTAGCGGTAAGCTTTGTAGCCTCTTTATAGGGGCGAACCAACATATAAACTATAAGCGCCAAAGCCGCAACTGCGAAGATAAGACCTATAACATTTACGTTTCCTGTGAACAGGCCGCCGAACTGGTTTATCATAAGAGCTATAAGGTAAGCAAAGCCGCACTGATAACCGATTGCAAACCATGTCCACTTCTGGCTGTTCATTTCACGCTTGATTGCGCCGATAGCCGCAAAGCAGGGCGCGCAAAGCAGGTTGAACACAAGGAACGAATAAGCTGTAATTCCCGTAAATGCAGCGGCGATATTGTGGTAAACGCTTGCGTCTCCGCCGCCGTAAAGTATACCGAGAGTACCAACAATGTTTTCCTTAGCAACAAGACCGGTGATTGAAGCAACAACCGCTTTCCAGTTGCCCCAGCCGAGAGGTTTGAATATCCAGGCAATAGCTCCGCCGATTTTAGCAAGGATAGAAGAGCTTATCTGATCCTCTTCTAACATTCCGAACGAGCCGTCTGCCCAGCCGAAGTATGTTGTGAACCAAACAAATATGGTTGAAAGAAGGATTATTGTTCCTGCCTTCTTTATGAAGGACCAGCCGCGCTCCCACATTGAGCGGAGAACGTTGCCGGGGGTCGGCCAGTGGTAAGCCGGCAGCTCCATAACGAACGGAGCGGGATCGCCTGAGAACATTTTTGTCTTTTTAAGCATAATGCCCGAAACGATTATTGCAGCCATACCGATAAAGTAAGCCGAGGTTGCAACAAGTGCGGAGCCGCCGAAGATAGCGCCTGCGATCATTGCAATAAACGGAACCTTAGCGCCACAGGGAATAAATGTTGTTGTCATAATAGTCATACGGCGGTCGCGTTCGTTTTCAATGGTACGCGAAGCCATAATTCCGGGAATACCGCAGCCTGTACCGATAAGCATAGGAATAAACGATTTACCCGAAAGACCGAACTTGCGGAAGATACGGTCAAGCACGAATGCAATACGCGACATATAGCCGCACGCTTCAAGGAAAGCCAACAGTAAGAACAGAACAAGCATTTGCGGTACAAAGCCCAAAACCGCGCCGACGCCGGCTACGATACCGTCGTTAATAAGACCGGAAAGCCAATCTGCGGCACCCGCCTTGTCAAGCCCGTCACCTACAAGCACAGGTATACCGGGTACCCAAACGCCGTAATCCGCCGGATCGGGTTCGTCAAAGCCGTTTTTCTCAAAATACTTAACGGCGTCTTTATAAGACATTGCAACGGTTTCTTCCTCCTCGTCCTTTGAAAGGTCTGAGGGAACCTCGGAGTAATAAGCCGTCATTGTATTTACAGCCAATGTCTCTTCGTCCTCTACGTCAACCGTAGCGGTTTTGGAATCGCCCTTAAAGCTCTTTATTTCGCTCAGAGCCTCATCGGCGTCAAAATCATCGGCAGTAACATCAATATCGGTAAACGCCTGAACAGCCTGTGCGGCGGCGGTGTAATCGTCCGCCTCGGCGCTGTAAGCCTTAGAGCCTATACCCAAAAGGTGCCAACCGTCTCCGAACAGACCGTCGTTAGCCCAATCGGTAGCGGCAGAGCCTACTGTTACCATTGAGATATAGTAAACAAGGAACATTACAAGAGCAAAAATAGGAAGACCGAGCCAACGGTTTGTAACAACTCTGTCTATTTTATCGGAAGAAGAAAGCTTGCCTACATTCTTTTTCTTGTAGCATGCCTTAATGATCGATGCTATGTAAATATAACGTTCGTTTGTGATAATGGATTCCGCGTCGTCGTCCATTTCCTTTTCGGCAGCGGTTATATCCTGATCGATATGAGCCAATGTAGCCGAATCTATGTTAAGCTGAGCCAAAACCTTATCGTCGCGCTCAAAGATCTTTATCGCATACCAGCGCTGCTGTTCTTCGGGCATATTGTGAACCGCGGCTTCCTCGATATGAGCGATAGCGTGTTCTACGCAACCCGAAAAGCTGTGCTGCGGAACGGTTTTTGTGTTCTTCGCGGCGTCTATTGCAGCTTCTGCAGCTTCCATAATGCCCGTGCCCTTAAGAGCGGAAATTTCCACTATTTTGCAGCCGAGCTGACGTGAAAGCTCCTCGGTATTTATTTTATCGCCGTTTTTGCGAACAACGTCCATCATATTTATGGCGATAACAACCGGTATACCAAGCTCAACGAGCTGTGTTGTTAAATAAAGGTTTCTTTCAAGGTTTGTACCGTCGATAATGTTAAGTATCGCGTCGGGACGCTCCGAAATAAGGTAGTTTCTTGCAACAACCTCTTCAAGCGTATACGGCGACAGCGAATATATACCAGGAAGGTCGGTGATTATAACGCCGTCGTGCTTTTTAAGCTTACCTTCCTTTTTTTCAACCGTAACGCCCGGCCAGTTACCGACAAACTGATTTGAACCCGTAAGCGCGTTAAAAAGTGTTGTTTTACCGCAGTTAGGGTTACCCGCAAGGGCAATTCTGATATCCATAGCTTTTATCCTCTCACTTTCTTAAATTAGCAATAACTAACTTTGTGCCGCAAAAAGGTTTACTCAACCTCGATCATATCGGCGTCTGCTTTTCTGAGCGAAAGCTCATATCCGCGAACGGTAACCTCCACCGGATCGCCGAGCGGCGCCACCTTGCGAACATAAACCTGTACGCCCTTGGTAATACCCATATCCATAATGCGGCGCTTTACTGCGCCCTCGCCGTGTAGCTTAACTACGGTGTAGGTATCTCCGATTTTGGCAGATTTAAGAGTTTTCATTTGCTTTATCCCCCTTTATATAATACGGTATGAATTTCATACCATTATTTTACGAGCCATTTCTTCGCTTATCGCAACTCTTGATTCCTTAACGTTTACTATAACGTTACCGCCCAAGGTATTAACGATCTTCACGCTTCCGCCCACAACAAAACCCAAATTTTCAAGGTGCTGTTTTACTTCCGGACTTCCGCCTATTTTTTTTATGGTGTTTTCTTCACCAATGCCTGCAAGACTCAGCGGCATCATAAAGATTACCTCTCTTTTAACGGATTAGCCAACGCTAACCTGTGTCCTTAAAAATCGATTAGCACTTGCTAACCATATGATATAATACTCCCGTTTTTCCGCTCTGTCAAGTAACTAAATTGATTTTTCGGCACATTTTTTCAATTTCGTCACCGTGAACAATCAGTTAGCGAAAACTAACTTCATAATTGTGCAGGTTAGCAATAAGTAACCAAAACAGTTAAACCTGTGTAAAATACCCGTCATTGGGGATTACGGATTCTTTCGCGCTATGCGCTCAGAATGACACGCCGTTTTGTCTTTCGAGCACCGTCAGGCGTGTGACAATCCGTTTCCAATCTCCCCCGTCATTGCGAGTGACGTTGCGAGCGCCTGCAGTGCAGGATAAAGCGAACAAAAGGAAGCGCTGCGGTCAAAAGTTGTTCGCGCTCCAAGCGAAAACAACTTTTGGGCACCGCAAGAGTGAGTAAGGTGCGCGGCAATCCGCTTTTCTTTTTTAGTGGATTACGGATTCTTTCGTGCTTCGCACTCAGAATGACACACCGTTTTGTCTTTGCGAGCACCGTTTGGTGCGCGGCAATCCGCTCCCCCTTTAAAAAGACTTGCGCACAAAGCAGCGGAATAACAAAGAGACGGCTTTACACTGCCGTCTCTTTCTGAAAAAAGCCTTAATTACATTTATATTTCAAATTTATGAAATACCTTTTTACCCTTTTTCATTATAACCTCGTTTTCAAACGCGGCTTTATCAAGCGCATACTGCGGGTCGGTTATTTTATCGCCGTTAATGCTTACGCCGCCTTGAATTACAAGTCTTCTGCCCTCGCCCTTAGAAACGGCAAGACCCGACTTTACCATCATATCAAGCACGCCTATTTTTCCGTCCTTAAAATCATCGTCGGAAAGCTTTGTTGACGGCATATTTTCGTGCGAACCGCCGCCCGCAAATATCGCACGTGCCGCCGCCTGCGCCTTTTGCGCCTCTTTTTCGCCGTGAACAAGCTTTGTAAGCTCAAAGGCTAAAATTTCTTTTGCGGTGTTAAGCTGACTGCCCTCCCACTCGTCCATTTTATCAATTTCCTCAAGCGGCAGGAACGTAAGCATTCTTATGCATTTTAAAACGTCGGCGTCCGCAACGTTGCGCCAATACTGATAAAACTCGTATGGCGAGGTCTTTTCGGGGTCAAGCCATACAGCGCCCGACGCGGTTTTACCCATTTTCTTACCTTCGGAATTAAGCAGCAGCGTTATCGTCATAGCATAAGCGTCTTTTCCGAGCTTTTTGCGTATAAGCTCGCTGCCGCCCAACATATTAGACCACTGATCGTCTCCGCCGAACTGCATATTGCACCCGTATTCCTTAAACAGGTGGTAAAAGTCGTAGCTTTGCATTATCATATAGTTAAATTCAAGAAAGCTTAAGCCCTTTTCCATTCTTTGCTTATAGCATTCCGCTCTTAACATATTGTTTACCGAAAAGCAAGCGCCCACATCGCGCAAAAGCTCGATATAGTTAAGCCCCAAAAGCCAGTCGGCATTGTTAACCATTTGCGCCTTGCCTTCGCCGAATTCTATAAAACGGCTCATCTGCTTTTTAAAGCAGTCGCAGTTGTGCTGTATCTGCTCCGGCGTCATCATAGACCGCATATCCGTTCTGCCCGAAGGGTCGCCTATATACCCCGTGCCGCCGCCGATAAGCGCGATAGGGCGGTTGCCTGCCATTTGCAGCCTTTTCATAAGGCAAAGCGCCATAAAATGCCCTACGTGCAGACTGTCCGCCGTTGGGTCAAAACCTATATAGAATGTTGCCTTGCCGTTATCAATCAGTTCGCGTATTTCTTCCTCGTCCGTTACCTGCGCTATAAGTCCGCGGGCTACAAGCTCATCATAAATTTTCATATTTGTTTACTCCTGTCTAATAATTCCTTTGCCGAGTTATATAAATTCTCGGTTATGTCCGCTCCCGACATAATACGGGCTATTTCCTTTATTCTTTCCTCGTTAGAAAGCGGCTCTACTCTTGTAAAGGTTCTGCCGCCCGACGAGGTCTTTTCAATAAGTAAATGGTTATCAGCCATAGCGGCTATCTGCGCCAAATGGGTAACGCATATAACCTGACGGTTGCCGGATACCCTTTTAAGCTGCGTTCCCACCTTGCCTGCCGTGTATCCGCTGATACCCGAATCAATTTCATCGAATATCATTGTGCCCACGTTGTCTTTATCAAGTAAAACGCTTTTTATTGCAAGCATAACGCGCGAAAGCTCGCCGCCCGAAGCAATTTTCGCAAGCGGCTTTACGTTCTCCCCCTTGTTTGCCGAAATCATAAATTCCGCGGTATCGCAGCCGCGTTTGGTATATCTGCCTTTTTCGGTTTTAACCGTAAAGCGCACGTCGGGCATATTAAGGTAAGAAAGTATCGAGCATACCTGCTTTTCAAATTCAGCCGCCGCCCTTTTACGCGCCGCAGTAAGCTCTTCGCCAAGCGCTACCAGACGCTCGGTCGATTTATCAAGCAAAGCGCCCAGCTCACGTTCGCACTCGTCTGAAAACCTAAGACTCTCAAGCTCTTCGCGCGCGTTTTGCAGATAATCGGTAAGCGCCTGCTCGCTGCCGCCGTATTTGAGCATCAGGCGGTCTAAAAGGTCAAGCCTTGCGTTAACGGCGTCGGGGTCTATTTCCGAATATTCGGGGTTTTCAAGAAAATCGGAAAGCTGTGCGGAAATATCACGAAGACCCTCGGCAATATTGCGAAGCTCCTCGGCTTTAGCGCTCCATTCGTCATTTTTAAGCGATAATAAAGCCTTACCGGCGTTTTCGGTCAGCGCAACGGCGCCTAAATTATCGTCTGCACCCTCAAGCGCGGCATACGCGGCGGAAAGCGCCGCTGCGGTAGCCTGATAACCGCGCGCAATTTGAAGCTTTTTCTTTAAATCCTCATATTCGCCCAAGGTTATACCGGCCGTTTCAAGCTCGTTTATCTGATAATTTAAAAGGTCGGTTTTTTTCTGTTTTTCATCTTCGTCCGTCTCAAGGGCGGCAAGTTCTTTGCGTATCCGGTTAAGCTCTCTGAACTCCGCATAATATTTGCCCTTGATCGGGTCGTCGTCCGCTACGGCGTCTATATAATCAAGATGGCTATCCGGATCCAAAAGCGCCTGATTATCGTGCTGACCGTGTATATTGACAAGATACCTGCCTATTCCCTTAAGCTCGGTTGCGGTTACAGGGCGGTTATTAAGCTTTATAAGCCCCTTGCCGCTTGCGGAAAGCCGCCTGTTTATAACTATGTTGCCGTCTTCGTCGGGCGTAACGCCGCTTTCGGAAAGCAGACCGAGCGTTTTTTTGTCAAGACAGCCGAAAACCGCAGAAACCTCTGCCGTATCGCACCCCGCACGGATAAGCTCCTTAGACGTGCGCTCGCCCAAAACCGCGTTTATTGCGTCTATAACTATCGACTTACCTGCGCCCGTTTCACCCGTAAGCACGTTAAAGCCCTCGGTAAATTCTATATCGGAACGCTCGATAACCGCTATGTTCTCAATATGAAGAAATTTAAGCATTTCTTTTCCTCTGTTATTTTATAAGCTTTTTAAGCTCGCTTGTAAGCGCCGCAGACTGTGCCTCGCCGCCGGTAACTATTATTATTGTGTCTTCACCGGCAAGCGAACCTAACATCATATCCCCAAAAAGCTCGTCAAGCGCAACGCACGCGCTTGAAGCCATACCCGTATAGCACTTAATAACCACATTATTAAGCGAAAATGCCGCGGTTTTAACCGCACGGGAAAATATTTCCCTGTAATGCTCTACCGAGTGCTGGTTAGAAGCGGAATTTTCGTTTGTAATATAACGGTAATTTCCGTCTTCGTCGTGTCCTTTTACAATTCTCAGCTCCTTAATATCACGCGATACGGTAGATTGCGTTACATTAAAGCCAGAGGCTATAAGCTCGCTTTGCAGATCCTCCTGCGTTATAAAAATCTTTTCTTTTATAAGCTCAAGTATTTTTTGCTGTCTTTTGCTTTTCATATCCGCTACATACTCCTGCCGTCTTTAAATTTGCCCGAAAGCGTTTTATAAAACGATCTGTCGTTAAGTCTTATAAGCTTAACGGTCTGCTTTGATTTTTTAATATATATATCGGTATACGGCTTTACGCCGGCAACCTTTCTGCCGTCTACCGTAAGGTAAATATCGGTACGCTTTTTTGAATACGCCTTTAATTTTATCGTATTATCCGCCCCTAAAAGTATCGGCTTTGCCGAAAGCGAATGTGAACAGATAGGCGTTATACACATATTCTCGGTAAGCGGATCTATTATCGGTCCGCCGGCGGACATTGAATATGCGGTAGAGCCTGTGGGGGTTGAAATTATAAGCCCGTCTGCGCGGTAGCTTATTGAGTCGCGCCCCAAAAATACCGAGATATCAATTATTCTTGAAATAAATCCGCTTGTTATAACCGCGTCGTTAAGGGCGTTGTACTCCCCTATCGTTTTACCGTTTTCACAAACCGAAACGGAAAGCATCATACGTTTCTCTACAAAGTATTCGCCGCTTTTAAGCTTTGACAAAAGCGAAAGCTCGTTTTGCTCTATATTAGCAAGATAGCCTACCCTGCCTGCGTTTATGCCGAGCACCGGCTTGTTATCGTATGCGGCACGCTTTGCATAGCGTATAATGGTACCGTCGCCGCCTATTGTAATTATAAGGTCGGCGGTTTTGTAAAGCTCGTTTTCGGGCAGACGTTTAAAATCACCTACGCTTATATTTTCGGGCAAAAACGCCTCTATGCCCTCATTTTTAAAAATATCGCTCAGCTTTTCAACAACCTCTGCCGAGCCTCGCTTATCAAGATTAGGCAGTATTCCTACTCTCATACCGTCACCCCTTCAGTGCCTCGTGCGACTCGTCTGCAACCTGCTTTGCCGTTTTTTCACATAAATTTTCGGCGTCATCGCTTTTTTCTATATAGCACAAGTATTCTATATTGCCTTCGGGACCCTTAATCGGCGAATAATCAAGCCCCAAAAGCGAAAAGTTATTTTCTTTAATTAAACCGATTATTTTTTCAATAACCGCAATATGCACGTTTTTATCCCTTACAACGCCTTTTTTACCCACGTTTTCCCTGCCCGCCTCAAACTGCGGCTTAATAAGGCATACCGCCCTGCCGCCGTTTTTCAAAAGAGTTCTTAAGGTCGGGAAAATATGATAAAGCGAAATAAACGAAACGTCTACCGAGGCAAAGTCGAGCGGATCGGGAATCTGCTCGATTGTAACATACCTGAAATTCGTTCGTTCAAGGTTTATAACGCGGCTGTCAGTGCGCAGCTTCCATGCAAGCTGACCGTAGCCTACATCTACCGAATAAACCTTAACGGCGCCGTTTTGCAGCATACAGTCGGTAAAGCCGCCGGTTGAAGCGCCTATATCGGCGCATACGGCTCCGTTAAGCGAAATATTAAAGCTTTTCATCGCCTTTTCAAGCTTTAAACCGCCGCGGCTTACATATTTTAAGCTTTCTCCGCGCACCTCAATAATATCATCGGGCTTTACGGTATTTCCGGCTTTATCTGATTTTTGGTTATTAACGTAAACTATGCCCGCCATTATAAGCGCCTTTGCCTTTTCGCGGCTTTCTGCATAGCCCTGCTCAAAAAGCGCGGCGTCAAGTCTCTTTTTTTCACTCATTTTTCACTCACCGCCGCAATCATACTCTCGGTATCAAGTCCGCACGCCTTTATAGCGCCCGTAACCGTAGCCGTGGGAACAAACCTATTTTCCACCGCGTGAATTTTATAAATTCCGCCGTAGCCCTCTTCAAGCAGGCGCGCCGCGCAAAGCTCCGCAATGCCGCCGCTTCGTATCCCCTCTTCAAAAAAGTGTATTTCGTTAAACTCTTTAAGCCGATCTGTCAGTTCCCGGCTTAACGGATATATTTTATTAAGCTTTACAATACTTATATCCTTACATACGGCTTTAGCCTCAAGCGCGTCCGAAAACAGCCTGCCGTATGTTACGATTGCTTTTTTACCGCCGTTTATAACGGTAAAATCACCCGAAAAGTCAAGGTCGGGCTCTTGCTTTTCGCAACCGCGCGGATAGCGTACCGCGCAAAAGCGGTCTTCCTTTGCGGCGCGCTTAATATCATTTTCAAGCTCGCTGTAATAGCAGGGAGAATAAACCGTCATATCGGGAACGGAAGCCAAAAACGAAACGTCAAAAAGCCCCTGATGGGTTTCGCCGTCCTCGCCTACTATTCCCGCGCGGTCTATAAGCAGTCTTACGGAAAAACCGCCTATTGCTATATCGTGTATGATCTGGTCAAAGCCGCGCTGTAAAAATGAAGAATACACCACAAAAAACGGCTTTAAGCCACGGCTTGCAAGCCCTGCCGCAAAGGTCACGGCGTGCTGCTCGGCAATGCCTACGTCAAAAAATCTGTTTTTAAACCTGCCTGCAAATTGCGTAAGTCCCGTTCCCGCGGTCATTGCCGCGGTTACGGCACAGATTTTATCGTCGTCCTCGGCAAGAGCGCAAAGCGTGTTTCCCGCAATATCGGAATATGTTGTTTTGCCGCTTATCTCTGCGCCCTTATCAATATCGAAGGGCGAAACGCCGTGATAATCCTTTGGGGAAGACTCTGCATACGAATAACCCTTTCCCTTTGTTGTTACAACGTGTATAAGCGAAGGTCTTGTATAGGTTTTGGCAATCGAAAACAGCTGTTCCATCGCCTTAATATTATGCCCGTCGACAGGGCCTAAATAATTAAAGCCCATTGCAGTAAAAATATTATTCTTATATATAATGCCTTTAACCGTTTCTTTTATTTGAAAAACCGCATTATTAAGCGATTTGCCTATAAACGGAACGGCGGCTAAAAAATGACTTAACGCAAATTTAAACTGATGATAATGCGGCTTATTACGCATTTTGGTAAGACTGCGCGCAAGCGCGCCTACATTTCTTGAAATAGACATTTTATTGTCGTTAAGCACAACAATAAAATTACTTCTGCCGCTGCCTGCGTTATTAAGCGCCTCATACGCCATACCGCCGGTCATAGCGCCGTCGCCTATAACCGCTATTGCGGTTCCGTTTTCGCCCTTTAAGCGCTTTGCGCGGTAAATGCCGTATGCCGCCGATATTGAATTACTGCTGTGCCCTGTTATAAACGGGTCGTGCTCGCTCTCGTCAGGGCGCATATAGCCCGAAATTCCGTTTTCGGTTCTAAGCCCCGAAAATGCTTCCGCTCGGCCTGTTAACAGCTTATGCGTATAGCACTGATGCCCTACGTCGAATATTATAGCGTCCTCAGGTGAAGAAAAGCTGCGGTGCAAAGCTACCGTAAGCTCCACCGCACCGAGGTTAGACGCTAAATGGCCGCCGTTTTTTGAAACGGTGGTTACTATTTTTTTTCTTATTTCATCGCAAAGACGCGGCAGATCCTCTTCATTAAGCCGCTTTAAATCGTCGGGCGATTTAACAGTGCTTAAAAGCTTGTATTCCAATTATAATTACAGTCCTTTAATAATTTCTGTTAAGCAAATATTCGGTAAGTTCATTTAAATAAGATGTATCGCCGGAAAAGCCGTTTAATATATCCTCAGCCTTTTTTGTAAGCAGCGCCGCCTTTTGCTTTGCGCCGTAAAGACCAAAAAGGGTAACAAACGTGGTCTTGCCGTTCTTTTTGTCGCTGCCTATCGGCTTGCCGAGCGTCTTTTCGTCAGCGGTACAGTCAAGTATATCGTCTGTTATTTGAAAGGCAAGCCCTAAATTTTCGGCGTATTCCTCTGCTTTTTTAACGGTTTCCTCATCAGCTCCCGCAAGCACAGCACCGCACATTGCCGCCGCCTCAAGCAGGCAGGAGGTTTTTTTAATATACATTGCGGTAAGCTCTTCGCCGTTTGCCCCGTTTTTTTCAAAATCAAGGTCCATAACCTGACCGCCCACCATACCGTATATACCCGCCTTTTGCGCTAAAACCGATATTGCGCGGCTTACCCTTTCGGGCGGTATATCCGCAGCATTTGCCGCCGCAAAAAAAGCGTGGGTTAAAAGGGCGTCCCCCGCAAGCAGCGCCGTATCATAACCGAACGCCTTGTGGCACGAGGGTCTTCCGCGGCGCATATCGTCGTTATCCATACAGGGTAAATCGTCGTGAATAAGCGAATAGGTTTGTATCATTTCGATAGCGGCGGCAAAATTAAGCGCGCCCTCAGCCCTGCCTCCGAAAAGGCTGTAAAATTCAAGCAATAATATCGGTCTTATGCGCTTTCCGCCCGATAACAGGCTGTATCGCATAGCGTTTACGGCTGAAGAATAGCGTTCGCCGCTTTCGGGCAGCAATTCGTTAAGCTTATTTTCAATAACGGGTATATATCTTTCAAACGGTTTCATCAGGCTTTGCTTCCTTTTCCGCTTCCGTAAGCGTTATTATTTTTTGCTTTGCGGTTTCAAGCGCTTTTCTGCAATCGCCCGAAAGCTTCATACCGCGCTCAAACAGCGCCATTGATTCGTCAAGCGTAATATCTCCGCTCTCAAGCCTTGAAACAATTTCTTCGAGCTCTTTAAGCGATTTTTCAAAATCGGTGCCTTTGCTCAATTGAAACGCTCCCTTTCAGTTACTCTGCAAACGGCTTTACCGTCTGCAAGGGTTATATCTATTGTATCGTTTTCATTCAATTCTTCAACGCTTTTAACCGCCCTGCCGTCCTTTAAAACCGCCGCGTATCCGCGAGCCAAAACCTTAAGCGGGCTCAGCGCGTCAAGCTTTGCCGCGTTTTCGCAAAGCGCGGCGTTTTTTTGCTCTATATAGGCATTAGTTAAGCTTAATATTTTATCCGCCGCACGGTCTGACCGTTCAAGCCGCGGAAAAACAAGCGTATTTAAGGGATTTGCAAGATAAGGCGACGAAACGGCGGCAATAAGCCTTGCGTTGCGGCTTTCATATGCTGATTTAAGCGCCGTGCGCATATAAAGCCTAAATTTATTAAGCTTTGCTAAAACCTCTTCACTGTCCGGCACGGCAAGCTCCGCCGCCGCAGAAGGGGTAGGCGCGCGCATATCCGCAACAAAATCGCATATTGAAAAATCCGTTTCGTGTCCGACGGCGGAAATCACCGGCACGGGGGATTCGTATATCTTTCTTGCAAGCGTCTCGTCGTTAAATTCCCGAAGATCCTCTGCCGAGCCGCCGCCCCTGCCTATAATTATCACGTCGGCCGCATCCGAGTCATAAACCCTTTCAAGCGCAGAAAGCATTTCGGGCACGGCGGACTTGCCCTGAACCGAAACGGGGCACATTATAATTCGCGCCATAGGCCAGCGCCTGCCCGTAATATTAAGTATATCCTGCACGGCGGCGCCGGAGCCCGATGTTATAACCGCAATATTTTTCGGGAATTTCGGCAGCGGTCTTTTATTTTGAGCGTCAAACAGCCCTTCATTTTGAAGCCTGTTTTTAATTTCTTCAAATTTCAGCGCTTCGGCGCCCTCTCCCGCAGGAAAAAGCTGCTCGGCATAAAGCTGATAACTGCCGTCCTTTTCGTAAATTGATACCCTGCCTACGGCTATTACCTGCATACCGTCCGACGGCGTAAACCTAACGCCCGCGGCATTAAAGCGAAACATTACGCAGCGTATGGCGGCGTCGCTGTCTTTAAGCGTAAAATACCAGTGACCGCTTGCATAATGATTTTTAAAATTTGAAATTTCGCCGATAACGGCGGCATTTTGCAGTCTTACCTGACCGTCGAGCAAAGACTTAACATAAAGGTTAAGCTGCCTTACGGAAATTACGCTGTCGTTCATTTTGCTTTTTTGGCTGCCGTTGACAAAATGCCGTTTATGAAAGAGGCGTCTTCATTTGTTGCATATTTTTTTGCAAGCTCCACCGCCTCGTTGATCGAAACCGAAACGGGAATTTCGTCTTCATAAAGCATTTCGTAAAGCGCAAGGCGAAGTATGCAAAGCGCGGTTTTTGAAATGCGGTTTATCGACCACCCGACAGAGTATTCGGATATAATGCCGTCAAGCTCTTCCCTATGCTCGTAAACGCCGGGGAAAACCTTTGTAATATACCCGTCCGGCTCAAGGTCGCGCGCTTCCGCCGCCGCCTCGAATATTTCTTCAACCGTGTTATCGTTAAATTCTTTTTCAAAAACAAGAATAAAAGCTTCTTCTCTTGCCTGCTTTCTTGTCATACCGCACCTGCTCCCATAATATATAAATAATATTATACACGATAATATGCAGTTTTTCAAGGCATAAATGCTTTGAGTTTCCCCATTTTTTAAGCAAAAGGCTGGGTTCCAAATAATGAGAGCTGA
>ENA-OURZ01001602-OURZ01001602.1-human-gut-metagenome-genome-assembly--contig:-NODE-1602-length-24465-cov-78.901393_pt1 | contig 24465 bp, 15 predicted proteins | sample MGYA00242073_ERZ509195 | MGnify/ENA primary metagenome ERZ509195 (study PRJEB26280, sample SAMEA2338837) | human gut metagenome | biome: human gut; feature: human-associated habitat; material: faeces...
TTTGTTGCTCAGGTGCTTATAAAAAATATTAAATTATAGTGTTGCGGAATTAAGGTTAATATCACTCGCTATGGCTATGCTGTCAATGGCGGGACTGGCTGCCGATAATCTGCCGGCACTTCGTGTGCAGGGTAAGAATCTGGTGGATGCCAATGGTAAGATTGTTGTCTTGCATGGCGTAATGGATACGCCAAACCGCTACTTCAACGGTAACCGTTGGGGTATGGGTGGTTATGAAGTAGGTGATGTGACTCCTTGCTTGAATTATTTCGAGAAGATGTTCACCGCTATCACCGACAAGAACCAAGGTGCTTATTGTACGGTGTTCCGTCTTCATATGGACCCATGCTGGACTAACTATAATGCGCCAGTAGGAACGGGTGAAAACAATATCCAGTATTTTAATGAGACTCGATACGAGACATTCTTGAGCAGACTTTATATCAAGCTTGTGAAGAAAGCCTTGGCTCATGGACTATATGTAATCGTTCGCCCTCCTGGCGTTTGTCCACAGAATATCAAGGTGGGAGATGAATATCAGGCATATCTTAAGAAGGTGTGGAAACTCTTCGCTTCCAATGCCACCATCCAGAAGAATGCCGGACAGGTGAGCATCGAGCTAGCCAATGAGCCTATTAATGTGTTGCTGGCAGATGGCTCTAAATCAGACAAGGCTCTCCATGATTTCTTCCAACCTGTGGTAGATGAGATTCGTGCCACTGGCTTCAAGGGTATTATCTGGGTGCCAGGTTCTGGCTATCAGAGCAACTATGTGGGCTATTCCAAATATCCTATTACCGATACGGAGAACAATTTCTCTTACGCAGTGCATGTTTACTCAGGCTGGTATGGCAACATGACAGATAAGAACTGTGATCACAATACCTTTATCAAGAACTTCCAGGCGCAGGTGCCTATGGTAACAAGCAAGCCTATCATGGTAACGGAGATAGATTGGAGTCCGGAAGATCCTGACAGGGCGAGCGAAGGCCACTGGAATGAGTGGCATCAGTGGACACAACCTAACTTGGGAAGCTGGGCAACAGCATCTACCTCGAAATGGGGATTGGCATGGAAGGCAGTTCACGACCACTTTGGCAATATCGGAATGACGATTACCCATACACAGGAATATTTCGATATTGATGAATATCTTAAATCGGGCAAGGTGATTCCAGGTTTCCAGAATGCCAAGAAACACGGATTGTTCGAAGAATGTTGCGGCTATGCCTGTATGAACTGGTATAAAGAGTGGTATTTGAAACAAAATGCAACAGGAATTAAACAATTAGAAACCCAGGCTGACGTGGTTTCCACCTTATATTATAATATAGAAGGAAAAGAAGTTGAAAAGCCAACTGCAGGTGTTTATATAATAAAACAACTGTTAAGTAATGGAAAAATACGTTCTCGCAAGGTTTTTCTAAAATGATAAACTTTCTGTTACACCACGCAAAGTATGTTTCGAAAGAAATCCATACCTTTGCCGCCGTGAATAAACAGTTTTTGTGCACGCCTAAATTTTTAAAGCATAAATCAAAAATGAATAGAACATGATTGAACAAGTGTTAACAATGAAACGGACAGCAGCCTTATGCTTGGTGGGAGCTTTCTGCAGCCTGAATGCTCAGGCACAGAAGATCCAGGTCAAGGGTAATCTTGTTGACGGTACAGGTGAGCCTCTGATAGGTGCCACTGTAAAAGTGAAAGGTAATGCCAGCGTCGGTGCGGTCACCGACTTAGATGGTAATTTCAGTATCAGTGTTCCTTCAGAGAATTCTATCCTCGTATTTACATACGTAGGTATGAAGACCAAGGAAGTAAAGATTGGTAAGAAGAGAGATTTCAAACTCTCAATGGAAGACGACAATGCCATCGGCGAAGTTGTAGTCGTTGGTTATGGTCAGCAGAAGAAGGCTTCTGTCGTAGGTTCTATTGCACAGACCACAGGTGAGGTGCTGGAACGTGCTGCCGGTGTCAGCGACATTGGTGCTGCCTTAACTGGTAACCTTCCTGGTGTGGTAACTGTTCAGGGCAATGGTATGCCTGGTGAGGAGGAGCCACAGATCATCATTCGTGGTGCTAGTTCTTGGAACAACAGTGACCCTCTCGTCCTCGTCGATGGTATCGAGCGTCCGATGAGCAGCGTGGATATCTCTTCAGTGGAGAGTATCTCCGTATTGAAGGATGCTTCCGCTACAGCAGTCTATGGTGTGAAGGGTGCCAATGGTGTCATCTTGATTACCACCAAGCGTGGTAAGGAAGGCAAGGCTAAGATTGATGTAGGCTTCAACGCTACATTGAAGGCTCCTTCTAAGTTGCCTAACAAGTATGATTCATACGATGCCTTGATGTTCCGCAACAGGGCAGTGGAGCATGAGTTGGGTGTTTCTCCTGAATCTTGGTCTTACATCCGTCCTCAATCATTTATTGAGAACTATCGTAACCAGACTACGGATGAGCAGCGTGAGCGTTATGCTAACGTGGATTGGCAGGATGCCCTCTTCAAGAAGAGCGCCATGTCATATAATGCCAATGTCAATGTGAGCGGTGGTACAAGCTTCGTGAAGTATTTTGCTTCTGCCGACTTTGTACACGAGGGTGACCTCTTCCGTGAGTATGATAACGGACGTAACTATAACTCTGGCTATGGATACAATCGTATCAATGTGCGCAGTAACTTGGACTTCTCTATCACTAAAACTACTACATTAAAGGTAAATGTATCTGGTTCTAATGGTGTGCGCAAGGCTCCTTGGAGCAACATGAGCAATAGCGAGTGGCAGATTGGTCAGCAGTGGGCTGGTGCTTATAACATCGCTCCAGATGTATTCTTGCCTCAGTATAGCGATGGCTCTTGGGGTTATTATCCAAATGCGTCTAACGTAAGTAACTCTGCTCAGAATCTCGCCATCGGTGGTACAGCGCAGGCTACTACTACTCGTATCAATACCGACTTTACCTTGGAGCAGAAACTCGACTTCATCACCAAGGGCTTGAACTTGCGTGGTACCGTTTCTTGGGACAACGTGTTTGTTGAGACGAGCCGTGGTATCAATGACTTGAACAATACAGCTCAGACCAAGTATGTTGATCCGGAGACTGGCAATATAACATATGGCCAGGTATATGAGTCAAACAATAAGTTCGACTGGAAACAGGGCGTTAACTGGAGTACTTCAGGTGGTTCGGTTGATAACAACCAGACTGTTCGCAATCTTTACTATCAGTTGCAGCTCAACTGGGCTCGCAAGTTCGGACAGCATGATGTTACAGCCATGGGCTTGTTCTCTCGTCAGGAGAATGCACGTGGTAGTGTGATGCCTACTTACCGTGAGGACTGGGCGTTCCGTGCTACTTATAGCTATGCTGGTCGTTACAACATCGAGTATAACGGTGCTTACAACGGATCAGAAAAGTTTAGCAAGGACAATCGCTTCGCCTTCTTCAATTCTGGAGCTATCGGTTGGACCATCACTGAGGAAAACTTCATGAAGTATCTTCGTGACAAGCACATCATTGATATGTTGAAGTTCCGTGCATCTTACGGTGAGATTGGTGATGATAACCTGGGCGATCCATTCGACTCTTCTCGTCGTTGGCTTTACATGAACCAGTGGGCATACGGAGGCAACACAGTGATGGATCTTGACCATACCAACAGTATCTACACATGGTATCGCCAGAATACATTGGGTAATAAAGATGTGAAGTGGGAGACTGTGAAGAAGACCAACTTCGGTATTGATTATGGTTTCTTGGGTGGTTTGATTACCGGTTCGCTCGATTTCTTCTGCGACCGTCGTAACGACATTTTGATCTTTGGTGATAACCGCTCCATCCCATCTTACTTTGGTACTACTGCTCCTACTATCAATAAGGGTAAGGTTCGTACCAGTGGTTACGAGTTGGAGTTGAAGCTCAACAAGAAATTTGCCAATGGCATCCGCCTCTGGGGTAACATCAATATGACCCATGCCAAGAATAAGGTAATTTTGAAGGATGACGCTCAGCTCACTCCTAACTATCAGAAGGAGGCAGGCTACTCTATGGGTCAGTATCACTCATACATTGATCGTGGCTTTATCAACGACATCGATGACTTGATAGGTTCTCCAGCTCATGAGTCTAACGACAACCACCGCTTGGTAGGCGATTACTACATCGTAGACTTCAACGGTGATGGTGTGGTAGATAGCAAGGACTCAGCTCCAGTAGGTTATAGCTCAAGCCCTCAGAATACATACAATGCCACTATCGGTATCGAGTATAAGGGCTTCTCTGCTTTCGCTCAGTTCTATGGTGTAACCAATGTAACTCGTGACGTAACCTTGACAAGCTTTGGCAATAAGTTGGACAATGTTTATGACACTGGTACTTGGTGGGACAAGAATGAGTCTTCTCCAGAATCTATCATTCCTCGTTGGGGTGCTACCCAGTCTGATTACAGCAATGGTACTCAGTTCCTCTATGATGGTTCATACATCCGTCTGAAGAACGTAGAGATTGCTTATACTTGGACCAAGGGATGGATCAAGGCTCTCGGTATGAACTACCTCAAGGTATACTTGAATGGTAACAACCTCTGGCTTTGGACTCGTATGCCTGATGACCGTGAGGCTAACCTCGGTGGTGGCGGTTTCCTTGGAGCATATCCTACAGTACGCCGCTTCAACTTAGGTGTTAAATTCTCATTGTAATATTAAAATGAACATTCAAATGAAAAATAAGATAAAGAATTTTTTGTTGATGGGATGCGTCTCGCTGGCTCTCGGTACCTCGCTCAACTCTTGCCAGGACTATCTTGACAAGGAGGCAGATTCTACAGTCTCAGAAAATGACGCATTTGTAAACTTCCGTAACTTTCAGGGTTATGTAGAGGAGATTTACAACTGTATCCCTGATAAGGAAAAATGTAACTGGTGTCCTTCTTGGAACTGGGGTGATGATGAAATCTTCAACCCAGAGGCTGATGGCCGTATGACACACCAGGTAGACTTGGGCAACTTCCGTGCTTGGCAGACCACTGGTAACTGGCTTTACAAGGATGGCAGCAACCCTACATCTACAGATAAGTTCAACCACTCACTTTGGCCACATGCTTGGTATTGCATTCGTAAGGCTAACCAGGGCTTGGCTAATCTCGATAAGTTGGTAGCTAGCAAGGCAGAGAAAGACCTCATTGCTGGTCAGCTTTACTTCTTCCGTGCATGGTGGCACACTGAGTTGATGCAGTACTTTGGTGGTTTGCCATACATTGATACCTATTTGGATCTCAATTCAGAGCTCAATTTGCCTCGTCTCTCTTATCAGGAGTGTGCAAAGAAGGCTGCTGCTGATTATCGCAAGGCTGCCGATCTGTTGCCTATCAACTGGGACAATGAGTATGATGGTGCTGCCACACAGGGCAAGAACGACCTTCGTATCAACAAGATCATGGCACTCGGTTATCTGGGCAAGACTTATCTCTGGGCTGCCAGCCCATTGATGAAGGATGGCGCACAGGTAGGAGCTAGCAAGAATGGCAAGACATACGACTATGATGAGGAGTTTGCCAAGAAGGCAGCTGAGGTCTTCGGTGAGTTGCTCACATTGGTTGAGGGGGGCCAGACACAGTATGGGTTGGCAGAGTTCAAATATAAGGACATCTACAATCATGAGCGTTCTGCCGATGCAAACTCTTGCTTCTCTGATATCTTCTATACCAAGAAGCAGAACTGGAAAATGCCTGGATCTATTGAGGCTATCTTCCGTGGTCCATCTGCAGACTTCAACGGCTCTAACTGGAATACCTCTAAGGTGTTTGGTCCTAAGGTTGACAAAGTGGTTGGACATGACAATGTGATTCACCAGCCTACAGCTAACTTGATAGCTGCTTACGGTATGGCTAATGGTGAGCCCGCTTATATCGTAGAGAATGGCAAGTTGGTTCCTAACATAGCAGGTGGTTTCGATCCTACTCATCCATATAAGAACCGTGACCCACGCTTCTATCACGACATCGTGTTTGATGGCTTCAAGTATCTGAATGGTACTCCTGGTCAGTGGGCTAACTTGCAGTACTGCCAGTTGTATACAGGTGGAAATATGCGTCCAGTGGCTAATGGCAGCCGTACAGGTTACTTCATTCAGAAGTTGGTGCCTCATACATGTAATGAGGTGGATCGCGACTACGATTGGGGTTCAGCATTCCACTGTTACTTGCCATATATGCGTCTGGCTGACATCTATCTGATGTATGCTGAGGCTTGTGCTGCGTTTGGTGGTGCTTCTGGCAAGGCTACTAACTTTAGCAAGACTGCTGAGGATGCCATCAATACCCTTCGTGATCGTTGTGGCGCTGGTCATGTGGCTCCAGAGTATGTAGCTGATCCACGTAAGTTCATGGACGAGGTTCGCCGTGAGCGTGAGGTAGAACTTGCTTTCGAGGGCTTCCGTTTCAACGACTTGCAGCGCTGGTTGCTCCTGACCGAGGCTCCTTACAATGTAAAGTACTCTGATGAGTTTGACCGTGTGGAGGGTGCCGATTTCTACAAGAATAATGACCCAGCTGATGCTCAGGTGGCTGGCTTCCACCAGGAAGCGATCTTGACTCGTCACTTCACAGCCAAGCACTATTGGTTCCCATTGCCTATCAAGGATGTTTATCTCTATCAAGAGCTTAGTCAGAATCCTGGTTGGTAAAATAACATTATATAGTAATACTAAAATAAGAATGATAGTATGAATTCAAAATTCAAATCATATAATTCAAAGTTCCTGTTGGCAGGTCTTGTGTCATTGGCTCCTATGGCTGCCGATGCCAAAACTGCTGCTGAGAACGAAACCGATACCGTTGCTGCCGACAAGGAGATGGTCAATGTGGCTTATCGCAAGGTAGCCAAGGGTGACATCTTGGGCGGCGTTTCGGTAGTCGATGTAGAGGGATTGATGAAGAAAAACTACCACACTTATAGCCTTGACAACATGCAGGGCTACGTGGGTGGTTGGAATGGCAACTCTCTCTGGGGTATGGATGCTGACAATGCAGGATACTTGGTATTGGTAGATGGTGTGCCTCGTGAGGCAACCAACGTGATGCCTAGCGAGATTGACCAGATTACATTCCTCAAGGGTGCGCAAGCTGTAGTGCTCTATGGTAGCAAGGCAGCTAAGGGTGCTGTGCTCATCACCACCAAGCGTGGCAAGAACGATGGCTTGAAGGTTGAGGTGCAGGCTAACGCTGGTCTCAATGTGGCTAAGTCATTCCCTGAGTATCTGGGCTCTGCTGAGTATATGACTCTCTACAACGAGGCTCGTGCCAATGACGGTTTGACTCCTCTCTACTCTGCTGAGGATATCTACAATCATGGCTTGGGCACCAACCCATATCGTTATCCTAATCTCGATATGTACTCTTCTGACTATCTTCGCAAGATGAATAGTCGCTACGAGGCTACTGCTGAGATTAGTGGTGGTGGTAAGCGTGCTCACTTCTATAGCAACATCAACTATTATCGCCAGGGCGACTTCCTGAAGTTTGGTGAGGCTAAGAACAATAACACTCAGCGTTTCAGTGTACGTGGTAATGTAGATGTCAACATCACAGATGACATCAAGGCTTGGGTCAACTCCAATGCCACATTCTATGATTCACATTCTGCTATTGGTGATTATTGGAATGCAGCTGCTACTTGGCGTCCTAACTTCCCACAGAATGCTAGCCCATTGATCTCTACAGACATGATAGCTCCTAATGCCAAGGCTGCTTGGGACTTGATGAGTGTGGCTAAGCTGGTGGATGGCAAGTACTTCTTGGCTGGTACACAGGCTAACTCTTCTAACATCTTCGCAGATTACTATGCTGCTGGTAAGAGCAAGTATACTAGCCGCCAGTTCCAGTTTGATACAGGTGTTAACATCAATCTGCACAAGTTGTTGCAGGGCTTGTCTTTCGAGACTCGTTTCGCAGTAGACTATGCTACCTCTTACACCACATCTTTCAATAATAGCTATGCCATCTATATCCCAACATGGTCAAACATCGACGGCAAGGATATGATCGTAGCTTTGAAGAAGGAAGGTGAGGATAAGAAGTCTGGTGTACAGAACATCGCTAATAGTGTGGACAATCAGACCATGCTCTTCTCTGCTCAGTTCAATTACGCCAATACATTTAATAAGGTACATAACCTCTCTGCGATGTTGATTGCCTCTGGCTATCAGCAGTCTAAATCAGGTGAGTATCACAAGACATCAAGTGCTAATCTTGCCTTGGATGCATCTTATGATTACGCCAAGACTTATTATGCAGACTTCGGCTTGGCAGCTATCCACTCTGCACAGTTGGCTCCAGGTCATCGTGTAGGCTTCTCTCCTTCACTTTCATTGGGTTGGAGACTCAAGAACGAGAACTTCTTGAAGAACAGCAAGGTGGTAGACGATATGATGATCAGTGTATCTGGTAGCATCATCAACGAGGATATTGACTTGGCAGTAAATGACAACAGATACTATCTCTATGACACCAACTGGCAGACAGCTGATGGTTATGGATGGTATGATGGTTCTGCTGGCAAGTACACATTCTCTAAGCGTTCTGCCAACAAGGATCTCGACTTCATCAAGCGTAAGGAACTTTCTGTCAACTTCAAGACTTCCTTGTGGCAGCAGATGGTAACATTGGATGCTAGCTTCTTCGTTAACTCGATGGAGGGTTATCTGATTTCTACTCCAACGTTCTATCCTTCTCACTTTAAGCCAGGCTATCCTGATGCTTCATTCATGCCTGTGCTCAACTTTAACAATAATCGCCGCATCGGTTTCGACTTCGCAGCTAACTTCAATAAGAAGGTGGGTGATGTAGACTTGCAGCTCGGCGTAACAGGTACTTATTATAACACCAAGGCTACCAAGCGTGATGAGATGAACGCATGGGATTACCAAAACCGTGAGGGCAAGGCTCTCGATGGTATCTGGGGTTATAAGTTTGCTGGCTTCTTCCAGAGTGAGGAAGAAATCAAGAACTCTCCAGACCAGAGCCGCTTGGGTAGTGACGTGAAGCCTGGCGATATGAAGTATGTGGATGTAAACGGTGATGGCAAGATCGACTCTTACGACCAGGTGTTCCTGGGCAAGGGTGGTTGGTATGGCTCTCCATTCACATTGGGTGTAAACCTCACTGCTAAGTGGAAGAACTTCACATTCTTCGCCCTCGGTACTGGCAACTTCGGTGCTTATGGCTTGAAGAACAATTCTTACTGGTGGGTAAAGGGTGACGGCAAGTACTCAGCTGTGGTTCGCAATCGCTGGACTAAGGCAACCAAGGAGACTGCTACTTATCCACGTCTTACCACACTCTCAGGTAGCAACAACTATCAGACATCAGACTTCTGGATGTACAGCACAGACGCTTTCCGCTTGGCTAAGGTACAGATTACATACGACCTGCCTAGCACGCTCTTCCAGAAGACTTGGGTTAAGGGCTTTTCTGCTTATGTAAGCGGTGCCAACTTGCTCACTATCTCTAAGAACCGTGAGGTATTGGAGATGAACATAGGTAGTGCTCCTCAGACACGCTATTATAATATAGGTGTGAAGGCTACATTCTAATCATTATTAAATGTATACAGAAATGAAAATTAATAAGTTATTTATATTAGCTGCATTGTCACTCTCGTTGGTGTCTTGCTCAGATCTCTTTGAGCCTGCACAGGAAAACAACCGTAGCTTGGACGAGATTTACGAAGAGCCTACTTATGCTCAGGGACTTCTCGGCTATGCTTATGCCATGCTTCCTTATAATACCAAAAGTGTAACTGATGTGGCAACCGATGATGCTGTAAGCAATGATTTGTCTAACAGCTACCTGAAAATGGCTACTGGTTCTTGGGCTGCCAATAATGACCCTATGAACAAGTGGACTAGCTGTCGTGCTAGCATCCAGTACTTGAACATCTTCCTTCAGGAAGTGGACAAGGTAGACTGGGCTAAGGACAAGGGTGCGCAGCAGATGTTCTGTGAGAGCCGTAAGGGTGAGGCTTATGCCTTGAGAGCTCTCAATATGTATTATCTCTTGATGAACCATGGTGGTTGGACTGAGGATGGTCAGCTCCTGGGTGTGCCAAACTTGACAAAGCCAGAGGATACTTCTTCTGATTTCAATCAGCCACGTGCCACATTCCAAGCTTGCTTGGATCAAATCTATAGCGACTTGGACCAGGCTGAGCAGTTGCTGCCTTTGGACTACAATGATTTGACTAAGTCAGATCCTGTGCCAGAAAAATACACTGCTATGGGTGTGGACAACTATCAGGACTATAACCGTGTATTGGGTTCTCTGATGCGTGGTCGTGTGAGCGGTCGTATCGCCAAGGCTATCCGTGCACAGGTTTCTCTCCTTGCTGCCAGCCCTGCTTTTAATAAGGGTACCAATGTGGATTATAAGCGTGCTGCTGATGATGCAGCCAGCTTGCTCGACTTGATTGGTGGCGTAAGCGGCTTGTCTAAAACAGGTAATTCTTGGTATGCTCAGACTGCGGAAATCGGCACGCTGCAGTCTGGTGAATGTCCTAAGGAAATCATCTGGCGTGGTAATAAGACTAATGGTGCAGATGATTGGGACCTCGGTTTGAACCAGGAGGCTGATAACTTCCCTCCATCTCTCTATGGTAAGGGACGTATCAATCCTACCCAGAACTTGGTGGATGCTTTCCCTGCTGCCAATGGTTATCCTATCACAGATGAGCGCAGTGAGTATGATGACTTGGATCCTTATAGTAATCGTGATCCACGCTTGGATCTCTACATTATCTATAATGGCTGCAAGTATAAGGGTGCAACCATCAATACCGACATCACCACTGCCAACAATGACAATGGACTGAATAAGATTGGTAACTCTACGCGTACTGGTTACTATATGAAGAAGCTTCTTCGTGAGGATTGTAATCCTAATCCAAATGCCAAGAACGCACAGTATCACTATCCTGTGTATATCCGCTATACCGAGATCTTCTTGGATTATGCTGAGGCTGCCAATGAGGCTTGGGGACCTAAGGGCAATGGCACTCATGCTTATTCTGCATACGATGTGATCAAGGCTATCCGTCATCGTGCAGGCATCACAGATGATTCTTATCTTGATGAGTGCGCTAACGACCTGAATAAAATGCGTGAGTTGATTCGCAATGAGCGTCGTATTGAGCTCTGCTTCGAGAACAAGCGCTTCAATGACCTCCGCCGCTGGAAGGCTCCTATCAATGAGGCTGTTCATGGCGTGGAGATTTCTACAGAGGCTGGTATTCCACAGTTCAAGGATATCACAGTAGAGGAAAGAAAATACGACGACTATATGTATTACGGTCCTGTGCCACAGACTGAAATCCTCAAGTGGGATCAGCTGAAGCAGAATGCAGGATGGAAAATTACAAACGACTAACATTTTATAATGATGAAAACTATGAAGATGAATAAATATTTCTCAATGGCTGCACTCGGAGCCTTGGCTCTGACTTTCGGCTCTTGTGAGAACGGCACGCCTGAGTTTGACGACTACGAGGGTGGCACATCAGTCTACTTCGCCCACCAAAACGTGGAGCGTATATTGGTGTTGGGCAATGACGAGAATCGTGACAATACCAAGGACAACGAGCATATTATCAACATCGTGTCTACCATGGGTGGTGCTTACAATGGTAAGGACATCACACTGGATGTGGCTGTAGATAATTCGCTTTGTGACAACCTCTATTTCTCTGATGGCGTATCTCCTGTAAAGCCTATGCCTGCAGAGTATTACACCTTGGCAGGTAACACCATCTCTTATGGTGGCAACTTGCAGGGAAAATTACAGGTGAAGCTCAACGATGCTTTCTTCGCTGATCCTGCCTCTGTAAAGAATACTTATGTCATCCCTCTGATCATCAAAGATCAGAAGGGTGCTGGCAAGATCTTGACGGGTACTCCTTTCCAGGAGGGTGAAACTCCTGCGCTGACCAATAGCGATGCGTGGAAGATATTGCCTCAGAACTATGTGCTCTATTGTGTGAAATACATGAACCCTTGGGCTGGATTCTATCTGCGCCGTGGTACAGATAGGATTACTGAGAATGGTCAGACCACAGAAGAGAAGCGTGAGGGTGCAACTATTGAGAAGGACGAGGTTTGCCAGATTACTACCAAGAGCCTTACAGAGGCTATCTATCCTCTCACAGTCAAGAGAGTTGTGGGCAAGGATGCTGAGGGTAAGGATATCCTCAAGTCTTATACTTGCAACTTGAAGCTTACCTTTGCTAACGATGGTACTTGCTCTGTTTCTTCCGAGACTGAGGGCGTAACTGCTACTGGTACAGGTAAGTTTGTGGAGAAGGGCGCTAAGCTGGCTTGGGGCAACAAGGATCGTGACATCCTGACTCTCCAGTATACCGTAGACTTCGGTGCTGTCAAGGTAGAGACAACCGACCAGTTTGTAGCTCAAACTCGTGGTAATACCAATGGTATATTAATTTTCGATACTCAGTATATCGTAAAGTAAGCTGCGGTAATTATCAATTAAGTATCATCTAATAATAGGTAGATTATTATGAAATTGAAAAATATTAATTTTGGTTTAGGCTTGGTAGCTCTCTTGGCTTTGTCATCATGTGCTGATGACAAGTTCTCGGAGTACAGAACTGATATGACCAAGAACTTGAAGGAATATCAGTATCTTAACAACTATGAGCCTTTGAAGAAATATGTCGAAGACATGAAGGCTTCTGGCAAGTGCAATCCCGACTTTAAGTTGGGTATTGCACTGGCTGCGCCCGACTTCAACAAACAGGAGCTTGTATATTGCTTGGCTGGTAGCAACTTCGAGGAGATGACAGCAGGCAACGCCATGAAGTATGCTTCTTGTGTAAAAAATGATGGAACCTTTGACTTTAATACTGTTAAGGATTTCGTTACAAATGCACAGGATGCAGGTTTGACCATCTATGGTCATACGCTTGCTTGGCATTCTCAGCAGAACAAGAAGTATCTTAGTAAACTTATTGCAGATAAGGAAATTCAGGTAGACCCTAGTCAGAAAGTTGATAAGGTAGATGCTTATACCGACTTTTCTAAAATGAATAGTTTCCCTTTTTATGTAATGGACTATACTCCTGAAATCAAAGATGGAATTTTGATTAGCAAATATCCTGGAAAATGGTATCAGTATTTTGTAGTTGACAATTATCCTGTAGATGTTGATGCCAAGAGAGAATATAAGGTAACAGCTATGATCAAGGCTTCAGAAGATGGACAGATTGATGTGCAGACGGGTAACTGGGGAGCAACAACATCCCAGAAAATGTCTGTTTCTACACAGTGGAAAGAGCAATCTGTAACATTTAGTGGATTAACAACAGAAAAAGCTTTTGTCGTTTTCCAACCAGGAGATTTTGCAGGAGACATTTCTTGTAAGTGGGTAAAAGTTACTCATTCTGAGGCTCCGGTAATGGAAATCGAGACCGAGGTTCATAAGGAAACTTATACTGATGGTGATTTCCCATTCTATGCTATGGGTTGTACACCTCCTGTTATTAATGGAGCTATCCACTTTGTTCCTACAGGCGATTGGTCTCAATTCTTTGTTATGCCAGGTGACGATAATGAATTAGATGAAGGTGACTATGTTGTTTATTTAGACCTTACTTCTGATAAGGATGCAAGTGGTGTAGATCTCACCATGCAAAATGGTTGGGGTGGCACAGCTCAAGCTATTACAGCCAAAGTGCCTGTCGCTGCAGGTCGTCATTCGGTAAAAGTCGAAATGCCTAAAGTAGAAGGTGGTAAGTATGACATCATTCTTAAGCCTCAGACAGCTGATGCTACTTTGGATGTTCATTCTGTTAGAGTTTGCAAGATTACTAAGTCTAATTCTATTCCTCTTACGGACGAAGAGAAGAAATCTATTCTTACTGATGCAATGGGCAAGTGGATTGATGGTATGATGGAGGCTACTAATGGTTATGTTACATCTTGGGATGTTGTGAACGAGGCCCTTTCTGGTGACGATAAAGATGGTGATGGCAAGTACGACTTGCAGCATGCTGCTACAGCTTCTGCTGACGACAAGAAGAACTGCTTCTACTGGCAGGATTATCTCGGCGACCTCGAATATGTTCGCTTAGCCGTGGCTGATGCTCGCAAGAGTTTTGCCGCCCATAATGGTGACCCTGACAAATTGAAACTCTTCATCAATGATTATAACCTGGAGAGCTATTGGGACGACAATGCCAAGTTGAAGAGTTTGATTCAGTGGATCAAGGATTGGGAGGCTGATGGTGTTACCAAGATTGATGGTATCGCATCTCAGATGCATATCTCTTGCTATGCTGATCATGACAAACAGGAAAATGCGAAAAATCATATCGTCAAGATGTTGGAGTTGATGAAGGAAAGTAAAAAGCTTTGCAAGATTTCTGAACTTGATATGGGTTATGTTGATGCCGCTGGCAAAGACGTAACTTATGATCAGATGACTGAGGAACAACACAAGGAAATGCGTGACCTCTACACCTTCGTTCTCCAGAAGTACTTCGAGATTATCCCTGTAGCTCAGCAGTATGGTATCACTCAGTGGTGTGCTACAGATTCTCCTAAGGATTCAGGTTGGCGTCCTGGTTTGGCTACTGGTCTCTGGGATCTCAACTATCTTCGCAAGCATACCTATGCAGGTTTCGCTGTAGGTCTTGGTGCTCCAGAATATTGGAAGGAAGCCAAGTAATTACTCTAAAAGACATTAGTTTTAGGTTTATCATACAAAGATTAACCGAAAAAAGATGTTAGTCGTTAAGGTTGGCTGTGTTGTGATGACACGGTCAACCTTTTTGCGTTTTCGTGCCAAAATCTTTAATTTGGCTTCCCAGAGAAGGACGTGATGTAGAAAAATTGTGATGAAGTAGTTAGGTTTTGTGATAAAATAAAAATAGTTTTGTTGTTTAGATGTCCTTTCACCTTTCATCTATCTTCTTGCATTTCAGATAGATGAAAGGTGAAAGGACTTTTTTGTTTCTTATAGGTGCTCTAGCCAATTTTCGGGAGTGATGATTGTTTTATCCTTCACATCGTATGTGTTTAGGAAGGAAGCAGGAAACTGAGTATTTGCTCTCTTTGGATTCCATTTCATTTCGAAGAGAGTAAACTGTCCGTCGCTTTCCTCGATGTAGTCTATCTCTTGCTGTTGGTTGGTTCGCCAGAAATAGCTGTTTACATATCTTCCTTCATACTGGTTAGCTTTTATTCTTTCGCTGATAACGAAGTTCTCCCACAAGGCACCAACATCTTGTCGAAGGGCCAAAGGCGCAAAGTTTTGCAATATGGCATTTCGGATACCATTGTCGTAAAAGTAAAACTTCTTGGCTCGTTTCAGTTCTGTGCGCAGGTTTCTGCTAAAACCATTTAGCTTGAAGATGATATAGCATTTTTCTAGCAAGTCTACATATTTTTCAACGGTTTTGCTGTCCGTACCTACTGTCTGTGCCAGCTCATTGTATGAAACTTCGCTAGTAACTTGCAGTGCTAAAGCAGTGAGTAGCTTGCTAAGCAATGCAGGTCGGCGTATACTCTCTAAGGTGAGCAAGTCCTTATAGAGATAACTATTGGACAGATTGTACAAGATGTCTTTTGCATCTTTTGTATGATTGATGACATCTGGGTATGAGCCATAGATGAGGCGATTCTCTAGTGTTTGCTTTACTGTAAGTAAGCCTTGAGATTCGAGTAATTCACCAGTGGACAATGGAAAGAGATGATACTCAAACTTTCTGCCGGTCAGTGGCTCATTGAGCTTGTTTTGTAATTCAAATGAGGAAGAGCCTGTTACCAGTAATTGTACTTCAGGGAAGTTGTCGGTAATCAATTTTAGGGTTAGCCCTATGTTTTCTACTCTTTGTGCCTCGTCTATCATGACAATCTTGTGTTTGCCAATGAGCAATTTTAGTTCTTGGCTATTCACCTGGGATAGCATTTCTTTTACTTCTGGCTCATCACAGTTTAATTGCAATATAGGTTCCGTACGTTTTTCAAGTATCATTTTGAAAAGCGTACTTTTTCCTACTTGTCTGGCACCTATTATAATAATAGCTTTACCACCAAACATTCTGGCCTCTATCGTTTCTTGTAGTTTCCTTCTTATCATTTTATTCTTATGTTTAAATTTTTTGCAAAGGTAATGAAAATATTCGCTAATCCAAAAAATAACACTGTTTTTTTGGATTATAATCCGAAAATTCGTACTGATTTTTTGGATTAGGGACATTTTTGAGCTATTTTTGCCTTGTTAATAGGGTGCCATGTAACTTTAGTTTATACCCAATGTTACTTACGTCACTTGTAGGCATCAAGCCCTACGCTTGTAATCATTCAGTACTGGGAGGGCAGGTAACAAACCTGCCCTCCCAGTGCATTTTGATACGTTTGATAAAGTATTTGATATATGGCGCAAAGCCTATGTCGGATTATTCTTGTAATTTTGCAACGAATAAACAATTTAATCATATACGAATGAAAAAGAAAAATATCCAGACCCCCGTTTTATCAATGGCCATTGCTGCATGTATGATATCTCACCAGCAAAATGCGCGGGCCGGAGAAAATCCGTCCCTGCAAAATGATTCCGTGCCTTATGTAACCATGCCGGACGTTTCCCCTAAACTCACCACAGGAGATGGAAATCCCCTGCTGGATTTTATGTTTACAGCGGATCCAACTGCAGTAGAATATAATGGCAGAATTTATGTGTACGCAACAAACGATCAGCAACAATATGATTCAATAGGCGGTTACGGAAAAAACTCCTACGAATACATCAAATCTCTGGTGATGATGTCTTCCGATGACATGACAAACTGGACCTATCACGGAATTATTAAAACAGACAGCATCGCCCCATGGATACAAACATCATGGGCACCGTCGATCGCAAAACGTGAGGAAGCGGACGGCAAGACTCACTTCTACCTCTATTTCTCCAATAGCGGGGGTGGAACCGCAGTGCTGACATCCACATCCCCCATAGGACCGTGGTCAAGCCCGCTGAATCATAGTTTGGTAGACACAAACACTCCCGGCATAGCAGGAGAATGCAAAGCCGCTTTCGATCCGGGTGTAGTCATCGATGACAATGGAAAAGGTTGGCTGACAGTAGGCGGAGGATGTGCACGCATTATGCGTTTGGGAAAAGACATGATTAGTGTGGATGGCCCGATAAAGCCCATCAGGGCTCCCCATCATTTCGAAGCTAACGAATTAAACTACATCAACGGCACATACGTTTATACTTATAACATAGATTGGCAAGATTTTAGCGACTGGCCTCTCCCGACAGAGAAACCAACCACCTGTTGCATGAGTTACATGACTAGCAAAACTCCGCTGGTAACCAAAAGTTGGAAATACCAGCACAACTATATGAAAAACCCTGGAGATTATGGATTTGACTACAGCAACAATCATACACATCTACACAAATTCCGCGGGAAATGGTATGTATTCTATCACACAATGAGTTTGCAACATAGTTTCAATACAACAGCTGGTTTTCGTAATGTTTGTGTCGATGAAATACAAGTTGACGAGAATACTGTGAATATCCACATGGGTAATCAGACTCAGAAAGGCGTAAAACAGATACAGCCTATGAATCCGTTCATCATCCAGCAGGCCGAAACCACAGCAGCCACACAAGGTGTCAAGTTCACAAATGGAAAAAGCATCGGGGACATGTATGCCGTTACCGTTCCCAACAAGACTGGCATCATTGCTGTCAGAGGTGTGGAATTCAACAAAGTACCTTCCAGTCTGGAAATTAAGGCATCCGGAAACGGAATCATAGAAGTCCGCCGGGATAGGCCGGACGGAGAAGTCATTGCTTCAATCAAAGTCGGTACCCCGCAAATGAAACTCATAGAATCCCAACTTCAAAAGAATTTGACAGGCACAATGGACCTCTGTTTTGTCCTGAAAGGAAACAATATCACATTCGACGAATGGAAGTTCAAATGATAACTTCCTGATGACAAGGAGGGTGCATTGCCCATTATGATGCACTCTCCTTAACTTCCTGTACGTATCCCGCGCTGAGGAGACTATGCATGGAAGCTGTGCTATCCTTGAACCCGATGACATGGAATCAATGGTCCGCCTGCTGGTCCATGCTGACCTTTATGAAATAGAGGGACTGATTGCGACAGGAGGATGGAACAGCTGCGGGAGATCTTATCCGGACGAATGGATGGAAAACATGCAGAAAGTAATTAATGCCTACGAGGAGGATCTACCGAATCTAATGAAACGATCCGGACAAAAGGGTTTCCTGCCAGTAGAAAAGGAAGCTGGCAAACAAACGTTGGGTTATTGGCCAAGTGCTGCCTATTTGCGTAGCAGGACTGCATTTGGCAGCAGAGATTTAGGCGTAAGCAAACTTGGAGAGGAGAATCGCTCACAAGGTAGCCAAATGATTATCGACCTGGTTGACGAAAAGGACGACCGTCCCTTATGGGTTATGGTTTGGGGCGGTGCAAATACACTGGCTCAAGCGATATGGACTGTCAGGCAGGAACGAAGCGAAACGGAAGTTAGAAAGTTTCTGAATAAGTTGTGTGTTTATACAATTACAGACCAAGATGTATGCGGAGGTCCCCCTGTGGATTATGCCTTCAGTTCTCATCAATGGATTCGCAAGACTTGCGGCAAGGATATCCGCTTTTTCTGGGACGACAGCGCCTGGATCGTGCAGAACGCCATAGGAAGCCAGAATTGGAACGAATACGCAACTCATATACAAAATCACGGGAATCTAGGGAAAATATATCCGAAAAACAAATACGGAGTGGAAGGCGACACTCCTTCTTTCCTACATGTAACCCCAAATGGATTAAACGATCCGACCGTATGTAGCCAGGCAGGTTGGGGTGGCTATTTCCGATGGGGACTGTCACCAGACAGTCTGACAACATGCTACACAAATGCAGATCCGGCAGTCAGATGCATATCGGAGAAATATGAGAAATACTTCTATCCCGCAATATTCGCCAACTTCATGGCACGTATGGATTGGGCTGCATACGGCAAAGGAAACCGTAACCCGATAGTCATCGTAAATGGTGAAAAGGGATTGAACCCGATTATAATTGAACCAGAAACAGAAGAGGAACTCCAATTAAACGCTTCAAAATCTGTGGATCCGGATAAAGATAAACTGACATTCCACTGGTGGATATTGCCGGAAGCGGGTACTTACACCTCAACGGTAAGTATCAGAGAGGCAGACAAAGCTAATGCCATTTTACGTATCCCCCAGGATGCGGCAGGAAAAGAACTGCATATAATCTGTGAAGTGACAGACAATGGGACTCCGGCACTGACCAGTTACAGAAGGGTCATCATCCGCCCAAAACTTGGCGAGACATTCAACCTTTCTGGGCAGCGATAAACATAACTATAAAGGCAATGTTATCAGAAAAAGATAATTCAGTAATTGATATTTAACATATAACAAATGAGACGTTTACAAATAGGTTTGATGGTGTATCATTTTCGTTATAATGTTGGCTATCAAACCTATTTGGTACTTCTCATAAAGTATTTGTTACACCCCGCAAAGTCTTTTTCAGCCTTTTCTGTTACTTTTGCCATCAGATTTGAGAAACTTCTCAATTTTATAACTGGATTTATTAACTTAATAACAAATTGTAAAGCTTATGAAAAAGTTATTTACTTTGATTGCTGCCGCATTGATGGCAGTTGGTGCTAACGCTCAGACAGAGGATGTGATTAAGGTCACATCAGGTAATTCAGAATGGGGACAGATGTTTGTCGATGACGGCGTGGCGTTTGAATGGCCTGGTAGAACATTTGAGTCTACAGACAAGTTGACTGCTAAGGCTTTGTATGCAGGCAGTAACTTGAAAGATAGTGAGGACAAAGATTTGACATATGCTCGTGAGAGTGGTTCTGTCCAGACTTACACTATCGAGTTTGGTGCTACTCCTACTGTTAAATTGCAAATCTGTGTCAATTGTATTATTCCTAATCAGTATGGAGGTGGTCATAGTACCATGAAATACAAGCCTTTGACCATAGTGGACAATAAGGCTAGTTTTACAGTGTCAAAGGAAGATTGTAGTTTTACTGGCTGGGGATATAAAGACAACGTGAAAGACAAGGAGTATAAAAATGAGCCTCAAGATGTTACCAGTATAGTTCTTCAAGCTTGTGAAGAGCATGCCACATATCCTGCTGTTATTAATATCAAAAGTATCAAGCGTGTAACTACTACAGCTACCGGTATTTCTAAGGTAGAGAATCTGAAGGTTGCTAAGGATGGCAAGTGCTTCAACCTCGCTGGTCAGCAGGTAGGTAAGGGTTATAAGGGCGTTGTCATCAAGAATGGTAAAAAGATGGTTATCAAGTAATAGATGAGACGTTTTACAATGCTCGCATCTCTCCTCATGGTTCTGTGCCTACAAATGGCGGCACAGACCTGGGAAGATGTAAAAGTGGGGACTTCTACTCGCAAGACCCTCACTTATGTACCAAAGAATGTAGAGAAATCACCAGCTCTGGTGATTTCTCTTCATGGTATGAATCAGGACCCTGAGTATCAGCAGAATCAGACGCAATGGAATGCGCTGGCTGATACTGAGGGTTTTATTGTTACTTATCCGCTGGGTAATAACAAGATGTGGGACACTAACGGTACTTCTGATGTGAAGTTTGTGGAGACTGTCATCCAAGAAATGATAAAACAGCACCATGTGGACAAGAACCGCATCTATCTCTCGGGTTTCTCTATGGGTAGCTGGCTGGGTTATCATTGCCTGGAAACGCTTGGCGATAAGATTGCTGCTTTCGGACCAGTGAGCGGTGTGGATATCGGTAAGCAGCCTAGAGCTAACCGTATGGTGCCTATCATGCATATTCACGGAACCGCTGATGATGTGTTCAAATATAAGGGCGATCCTTATCACATGGCTGGCGGTTATCCTAGCATTGAGGAATATGTAAAGAAGTGGGCTGCCTACGAAGGTTGCGATGCAAGCAATCCGCAGGTAATCCGTCCTTATCCTGCCGGCAGAAAAACTGCAAATGATACACGTACTATATATAATAATGTGAACGATGATGTAGAAGTGAACCTTATCTCTATTGATGGTAAGGGACATTGGCATTCCAATGATCCTAACGGTGTAAATTCTACCCAGGAACTGTGGAACTTCTTCAAGCGTCATCAGTTGAACCAGCATCCGGTACCTGTGGAAAACCGCAACTATTTCATCCGTTACGAGAGTACTGTGGGCGAGAACCTCTGGGACCGTCAGGCTGTCTACACCTTGCCAAAGGCTTTGGAGAAGGGTGCCAAGTATACGCTGACCATGAAGATGAGAACTTCAGCAGATTGCGCTGAGCTGGGATTCTGGCCTATCTGGAATGCAAGTGCCAACAAGAACCAGTGGGGTGGAAGCAATGATGTGCAGTATCTGGCAGCCTATCATGTAGAGGCTGGCGACTGGAAAACGCTGACCTGGGATTTCACAGCCAACTTCACCTTGGATACCTTCCAGTTTGTATTTGGCAAATACGGTGGTACACTCGATATTGACGATATGGTGTTGGTGAAGGAAGGAACATCAGAGAATCTGATAGCCAACGCCGATTTCTCAGCCAGCAATATTCAGGGCTGGAGCACCAACTGGAAAGGTCCAAGCTATTTTCTTTCCAACGAAGCCTATGCATCAACAGGCATCGAGAAGCCAGCTGTGGCAACCATGATGAAATCTGCGGATAAGGCATACTACACTCTTCAGGGTGTGAAGGTTATTCGTCCTACCAAGGGTATCTATATCCATGGTGGTAAGAAAATCGTGATTAAATAACAAACAATTATAAATTTTTTAAACTGAACGAAATGAAGAAATTATTAACTTTAGTGGCAGCTGCTTTTATGGCAGTCAGCGTGAGTGCAGCTAACAAGGTGCTGAAGATTACTGGCACCGCTGACAATCCTGGGGAAACTTATAGTAGACAGTGCTTCATTAATCTGAAGAATGTTCAGAAGGGTAAGCCTAATGTGGTCAAGTTTGATGTGTACACATCTTCTAATACAGAATTTAAGATAGGTACCGAGGCTATTGATGATATCCAAACTGATCATAAGAATGTGTGGAATAATTCTGCAGTGTTCAATTATACTGAGGAACTTACCTTGACTAATGGGAAGTCAGAGGCAGTAATAAACTTCCCTGGTAAGACCACTGTTACTTGTCACTCCCACTGTACTGCAAAGCCAGGAATGGAGATAGATCATACAAATGGTAATACCGAAAATTGTGATCCGGAAATTTTGGAGAATTATGAGTATGCAGCTACTGCACTCTTGCTGAATATTGGTAAACTGCCTAAGGATGCGATTCTTTATATAGACAATGTTAAAGTGTATGATGAAGCAGGTAATCTCCTCTCTACTGAGGATTTTGAGAATGCAACAGTTGCAGAATATGATAATACAAAGACAGTTTATTATCTAGGTTGGCAAGGTGGTGCAAACTTTGAGATAGCCGATGAAAATGCTACTTATATCCCATCTGTAGATTTGGCTAATCTTGATTTCTCTAACGGTGCAACAGCCATTGGTGGTTGGGGTGGAGGTTTTACCTCTGAAATCATCAAAGATGATGGCGTTGATGTTGATCGTATTACCTTTACCAAGCAGGAACTGCCTTATAATGTGCAGGTAGATTTCGAAAATGTTTATCCTAAGGATGCTAAGATTCAGTTAACAATGGAAGCAAAGGGGTCTGTTGCAGGCTCCATCAAAGCAGGTTTGCAGAATCCAGATAACTATCGGGGATGTGGCGATTTCGAGGATATCAATTTGACTACCGGCTATCAGACCTTCATAAAGACAGTTACTTGTTCTGGTGATAACGCTAGGCGTCTCTTGCTCAATGTGGGCACTTATGGTGGCACGATCTCTATCAAGAGTGTGAAGATTGTGGCTTTAGATGTTCCTGAGGAGATTGTTACCATTTCTCCTTCTGGCTATTCTACATATGCAGCTTATTATCCTGTAGATTATAGTAAACTTGATGATTTGAAGGCATATACGGTAAAACTCAATGCAGAGAAGACCGGAATCGTGATGAATGAAGTTGAGGGCGTTGTCCCTGCTGGTGTCGCTGTCTTGCTGAAGGGTAAGGCTAAAACTGATTATCGTTTGGCAAAGGCTGAAGGTTTGCAGGATCAGGATGTAACTTCTGACTTGAAGCTGTCGGATGGTACAATTACTTCTACTACCGAAAAAACAGTCTATGGATTGGCAACTGTAAAAGGTCAGGATGGTTTTTATAAGGCATCCAATGGTAAAACAATCCCTGCTAAATGTGCTTATCTTGAAGTTAAAAACTCTGCTAATCCGGCAAAATTCTATAGCTTAGGAGATCATTCTGGTTCTACTACCGGTATCACTTCTGTAAAGAATGAGGCTGCTGGCAACAATGCACCAATGTATAATCTTGCAGGTCAGCTTGTGGATAAGGGTTACAAGGGTATTGTAATCAAGAATGGCAAAAAGATTGTTTTGAAGTAATAGCAAAGCTTCCTTAATATGATCAATAGGAATACGAACTTTAAAAAAAAGAAATAATGAAGAAATACATCAAACCATCTATGGATATTGTTAAGTTGGAGAATGTGAGTCTGTTGGCTGCCTCTGGCTCTGGCAATGAAGTGAATACAACATTGAGTAATGAAACTCCAGAAGGTCCATTCCATGCTCGTAAATTCAGCCTCTGGGACGGCGCCGAAGAGTAACGAATTAATCTATATAATATAAATATTAAACAAATGGTATAAAAAAATCCCAGAATCGCTCTTCCAAGCGGTTCTGGGATTTATTATGGTGATATTTGTCATCAATATCTCCGCTATTATATTTTTTATGTATTGCTCAGATTCTTAATGATTTCCAAAGGTAGCTGGGTAGCTTTGGCAACCTGTTCGGCAGAAAGTCCCATTGCCAGCAATCGTTGTGCTGTTTCTGTGTTGGCCTCATGCTTGCCTTCTGCTCTACCTTTCTCCATACCTTTTTCCATACCTTTCTCCATGCCTTTCGCCATACCTTTTTCCATACCTTCCTTCATGCCCTTTTCCCTGCCTATTTCTATACCCTCCGCAAGACCTTCTTGTTTGCCTTCACGCTTAGCAGTGTCTACGGAATTCTTGATGTCACGATATGCCATCTTGCTGGTCTCGTACTCCCTCATTTCCTGCGGGGTAAACTTGGCTATCTCGGCTTCCTCGAAGAGGCGGTCGAAGACTTTATCGCACAGTTCTTTAGGGCGCTGGGTAAGCTTATAGAGATTCTTCAGAGCATAGAGCCACTTCTCGTAGAGCGTATCCAGTTCTTCCAGGGATTTGTTGAACTTGGAAATCTCTACATAGATATATTCGAGTTTGTCG
>ENA-OURZ01001613-OURZ01001613.1-human-gut-metagenome-genome-assembly--contig:-NODE-1613-length-24323-cov-4.161983_pt1 | contig 24323 bp, 19 predicted proteins | sample MGYA00242073_ERZ509195 | MGnify/ENA primary metagenome ERZ509195 (study PRJEB26280, sample SAMEA2338837) | human gut metagenome | biome: human gut; feature: human-associated habitat; material: faeces...
AACAACAAAAAGAATCAAATCTCATTGAAGTAGCTATAGAAAGCAGTGAGGATTATGAAGATTTAACGGTTTCTTTTGTCACAGCGATTGATACAGACGGAAACCGGCAGCCTGTTTACCGTTTGTTACGCAAGGGTAATAATGGATTGGAAACATATCTTTCAGAAACGGTACTCTTTCATAGTGAAAATGAAGCAAGGACATATATCAAAAATCATGCAGATAAGATAAGAGAAATCCGATATGATGATATAATAGACTGGGCAGTAGAGATAAGAAAAGACAGTATTGCGGCGGTAGAACTGCAGGAAGAAATCTTAGATACGGACAATATAGCGATTACCCCTGTCTCTGAAAACATGGGGCAGAATTATCATATTTCAAAAGAAGAACTGGGAACAGGAACAACCCGTGAAAAATGCTGGAAAAATATCCTTGCGATTGAGACTGTAAAACAATTAGATCAGGAACAGCGCAAGGCAACAAGAGAAGAACAGGATATATTAGCAGATTATGTTGGCTGGGGTGGGATTGCAGATGTCTTTGATGTGAACAGATCACAATGGCAGGAAGAACGGGAACGGATACACACAGCCCTTACCCCGAAAGAATACCGTTCTGCAGAAGAATCTGTTTTAAATGCCCATTATACGCAGCCCCTTATCATTAAAGCAATGTATCAGGTATTAGAAAATATGGGATTTAGCCGGGGAAGGATATTAGAGCCTTCCTGTGGGATTGGGAATTTCTTTGGTCTTGTTCCAGAAAATATGGATGGTTCTACTTTATATGGTGTTGAATTAGACCGCATGAGTGCAAAGATAGCAGGCTATCTTTATCCTGAAGCAAATATCCAGAATATAGGATTTGAACGTACCAAATATCCAGATGGATACTTTGATGTAGCGATTGGAAATGTGCCATTTGGAGATTACCGGGTAAATGACCCAGTTTATAACAGTCATGGATTTTTAATCCATGACTATTTTTTTGCAAAAACTCTGGATAAATTACGTGCTGGTGGTGTTGCTGCGTACATCACAACAAAAGGTACAATGGATAAAGAAAGTACAAAAGTCAGGGAATTTCTTTTTAAGAAGGCAGAATTACTGGGAGCTATCCGTTTGCCTAATACGGCATTTAAAAATGCCGGAACGAAAGTAACAGCGGATATTTTATTTCTGCAGAAACGGGAAAGAGAAATAGAAAATCCTGAATGGACCACTATTACAGAAGATGCACAGGGATTCCGTATAAACAGCTATTTTGTACAACACCCGGAAATGATATTGGGAACAATGCAGGAAATATCAGGACCATATGGAATGGAAACTACTTGTGTAGAAAAAGAGGGAGTTCCTTTAGGAGAACGGCTGCGGGCTGCTATATCACATATTACAGGACATATACCTGAAAGAGTGGAAGAAGAACGTGCCGAATTTCGGTACGAAGCAGAACAGCCGACAGATGCACCCGATGCTTCCGAGGTACGGATGTACAGCTATGTACTATCTGACACGGGAGAGGTTTATTATAAAAATGAATCCGGTCTGGAACAAAAAGAGACAGCGAAAACAGCAAAAGCACGTATCACAGGTATGGTCGCAATAAGGGACTGTGTCCGTGAACTGATCCGTCTGCAAATGGAGGAAACAGAGGATGCAGATACAAAGATTTCTGCAGAACAGGTAAGGCTCAATACACTTTATGATTCGTATACTGCCAAATGGGGGTTGTTAAATAGTACGGCGAACAAAAGGGCTTTCTCGGAAGATTCCTCTTATCCTCTGTTATGTTCTTTAGAGAAATTAGATGAAGATGGAAACCTTGACAGAAAAGCGGACATGTTCACGAAACGTACTATCCGAAAGAGCGAAACGATCACTCATGTAGATACTGCAAATGAAGCGTTGGCAGTATCACTGGAGGAAAACGGAAAAGTTGCCCTTTCTTTTATGTCAGGTCTGTGCGGAAAATCTGCTGAACAGATCACAGAAGAATTAACGGGAGTTATATTTAAAAATCCAGATACGCAGGGATGGGAAACGGCTGACGAATATCTGTCGGGAAATGTCCGGGAAAAACTGCGTATAGCAGAAAAAACATCAGAAAATGATACCAGTTATAAAAGCAATGTAGAAGCGTTAAAGAAGGTACAGCCTAAAAAACTGGATGCTTCCGAGATTGAAGTCCGTTTGGGAACGATGTGGATTCCACTGGAAGTATATGACCAGTTTATGAGAGAAACTTTCCAGCCATCGCAGTATATCAAAAATATAATTAAGTTACGATATTCTGAATATACAGGGGAATGGAACATCGAAGGGAAAAATATAGATGGCAGTATCCTCTCAACAAACACATATGGAACAAAAAGGGCAACGGCATATCGTTTACTGGAAAGTTCTTTGAACCTGAAAAATATCCAGATATTTGATACTTACACGGATACAGAAGGAAAAGAACATAGAGAATTAAATAAAAAAGAAACGATATTAGCCAGCCAGAAACAGGATATGATAAAAGAAAAATTTAAAGACTGGATTTTTCGGGACAGAGAACGGCGGGAAATGCTGGTTTCTATTTATAATGAAAAATTTAATTCGATACGTCCAAGACAGTTTGATGGAAGGCACCTGGAGTTTCCTGGCATGAATCCAGAGATCACTTTGAAACCTCATCAGAAAAATGCAATCGCCCATCAGCTTTACGGCAGAAATACCCTGCTTGCTCACTGTGTAGGAGCAGGTAAGACGTTTGAAATGGCTGCTGCTGCAATGGAAGCAAAACGTATCGGACTTGCTCATAAATCCCTGTTTGTCGTGCCAAACCACCTTACAGAACAATGGGGAGCAGAATTTCTTACTCTATATCCTGCTGCCAATATCCTTGTGGCAACAAAAAAAGATTTCCGCCCGGAAAACCGAAAAAGATTCTGTGCGAGGATTGCAACAGGCGATTACGATGCAATTATCATCGGTCATTCCCAGTTTGAAAAAATCCCTCTTTCTGCAGAAAGACAGCGTGCTGTTTTAGAAAGCCAGATTGATGAGATTGAAATCGCTATCACACTGGCAAAAAAAGAGCAGGGAGAAAACTATACTATCAAGCAGATGGTGAAAAGCCGGAAAAGTTTAGAAGTAAGGCTGGAGAAATTGAATGAAAAGAAAAAAGATGATGTTGTTACTTTTGAAGAATTAGGTGTAGACAGGCTGTTTGTAGATGAATCGCACGGTTTCAAGAACCTGTTTTTGTATACAAAAATGAGAAATGTTGCCGGGGTTGCACAAAGTGAATCCCAAAAATCAATGGATATGTACAATAAATGCCGTTATATGGATGAAATCACAGGTGGAAAGGGAATCACTTTTGCAACAGGTACTCCCGTGTCAAATAGTATGACAGAATTATATACTATCCAGAGATACCTGCAGTATGACCGTCTGCAGGAAATGGAGTTAGGAATGTTTGATAACTGGGCATCTGCATTTGGGGAGACGGTAACAGCTCTGGAATTATCGCCAGAGGGCAGTGGATACCGTATGAAGACCCGTTTTGCGAACTTCTTTAACCTGCCGGAACTGATGTCTGTTTTTCAGGAAGTAGCAGACATACAGACTGCAGACATGTTACGGCTGCCTGTTCCAGAAGCAGAATATGAAAACATCGTACTGCCTGCGAGTGAAGAACAAAAAGAAATATTAGAATCCCTGTCAGAACGTGCGGACAGGGTAAGGAACCGGGAAGTAGACCCATCGGAAGATAACATGCTCAAGATTACGACCGATGGACGTAAACTGGCATTAGACCAGCGTCTGATAAATGATATGCTCCCAGATACGGAAAATAATAAAGTTTCTGCCTGTGCAGAAAAATGTTTTGAGATATGGAACGAAACAAAAGAGCAGAAGTCAGCGCAGCTTATCTTTTGTGATTCTTCTACACCTAAAAAAGATGGGACATTTAATGTCTATGATGCCCTGAAAGAAAAACTGATGCAGAAAGGAGTACCAGAACAGGAGATTGCGTTTATCCATGATGCCAATACGGATGTACAGAAAGCAAAACTCTTTACAAAGGTACGTTCTGGACAGGTACGGTTCCTGCTCGGCTCCACTTCTAAAATGGGGGCAGGAACCAATGTCCAGGACAAACTCATCGCCCTGCATCATTTAGATGTGCCGTGGAGACCTGCAGATATAGAACAGCAGGAGGGACGTATATTAAGGCAGGGAAATCAAAATGAAAAAGTGAAGATATTCCGTTATATCACAGAAAATACGTTTGATGCCTATTCCTGGCAGCTCATCGAGAATAAACAGAAGTTCATTGGACAGATCATGACTTCCAAATCCCCAGTCCGTTCCTGTCAGGATGTGGATGAAGCTGCCTTATCTTATGCAGAGGTAAAAGCCCTGGCAACGGGAAACCCTAAGATTAAGGAAAAAATGGACCTGGATATACAGGAAACGAAATTAAAGATGCTAAAAGCAAATTATGAAAGTAACCTGTTCCGGCTCCAGGATGCGATTGCGGTAGAATACCCACAGCAGATTGCAAAATATGAAGAACTGACTTCAGCATATGAAGCAGACATAATCCATTTAGATACTGCCTTAAACACGCCTTTTTCAATGGAAATACATGGGATTACCTATAATGATGAAAAGACAGCAGGTGAGATTCTTGTACAAGCGTGTACAAAAATGAAAAAGGAACATACAGATGCAGCAGACATAGGGACTTTTAAGGGATTCAAAATGAAGGTTTCGTATTCTCTTTTTGATAATAATTTTTATGTAAAGCTGACAAGAGAATCCTCCGTTACTGTCGAAGTAAAGAAAGACCCTGTACGCAACATAGAACGTATCCTTACGGCATTAAGAAAAATGCCAGGACAAAAAGAGGTTGCAGAGGAACGGCTGGAAGGGGCAAGACAGCAGCTTGTTCAGGCAAGAGAAGAAGTGAAGAAACCTTTTGAAAAGGAAAATGAATTACGGTCTGTACAGGAACGTCTGACGAAAATAAATGCAGAACTGGATATGAAACCAAAGGAAGAACCGAAAAAGATGATTAAGAAGGAGGAACTGAAGAAATGCCTGTAAGATTAGAAAAAATGGGAGAATGTATCCTGCGATTAAGAAAAGAACGGGGATATAGTCTGGAAGAATTAGCCGGACTCATATTGTCATCGCCGGATGAATTAAGAAAGATTGAGAGTGGTACACAACAGCCGGACAAAATGACCCTTACCCTTTTAAGCAATGTTTTAAATGTATATCCTGACAGTCTGCAGAACGGAGAGATTCATTACCGTGCTTCACAATCCAATCTGATAAATCTTATGAAGGAAACATTAAAGTATCTGGAGGAAACAGAAGAAGATAACAAAGAGATTGCGGAACATATTGAAAAGATGCAGAAAGAATATGATATACAGCGAGAGGAAAAGCAGGAAAAAGAAAAGACAGAACAGATAGAAAAAGAAGAACAGGTATTACCGAAAAGAGAGCCGGAAAAAGCTGCACCCAGATTATAAATAAAATGTGCCGAATTTCGGTACGGATAGGAGATGGATAAGATGGAAGATAAAAGCAGAGAAGTCGTAATGGCAATTTCTAACGCAGCAAGATATATGGACCCATTTTTTAAATTAACAGCCATGGGGACAGTGCTGTTGATTCAGTATTTTGCCCGCATGGTAAAGGAAAAAAAGCTTAAGGTAACTGAATTTACTGACTTTCAGAAATTTCTCAAAGCAACAGATGGAAAATATGACATCATGAACGTCCCGGAGATTCCAGAAGGACAGTTATCGGAAGAATTAGATGCACTGGGTATCCATTATATGGTATTACCCGATCTGGAAAAAAATGATGGGATGCTGCAGGTAGCAGTCTACCAGCCAGACAGGGAAAATTTTGGAGCATGGTATCAACGGCATATCCTGTCGCAGATGACAGGAGGGGAAAAAGATTTACAGCAGTTAAAGAATCTTACTTCTGGAAAAACAACAATCATTTCCTTCCCTCTTGAAGAGGAAGAAGAAATGATAAAGGAAGATTTTGAAAAAATGGGGATAAACTATTCCCAGCTTCCAGACCTTCACGTTGGGGATGGTGAGATACAGGTTGTTGTAGCCAATGCTGACCTCCCTAAAGTCGAATCATGGTATAAATTATATCGGGAAGATTTATTAAAAAAGGGCATGACAGATGTGCCTGCTATGAAAAAAATGTCGATGGACAATTATATGCAGACAGGACAGCAGACCGAATCAGAGTATATTGATACGGCTTCTCCTGAATTAAAGGCAGCGAATGCAAAGTATGAGGGAGAACAAAAAGGAAGAATAGAACAGCAGATAGAAGCAGCCGAACACAATGCCATGAGACAGGAATCCTCAACAGCATATCTGCGATATATCAATGACCCGTCATATATCCCGGTCAGTATTGATAAAAGAACACTGGTTGAAAAATCAAATGTGATAAATAAGGATGGGCTGGAGAGATATAACCAGTTCTCGTGCAGGATACCAGGTACATACGGTAAAAATGAAAAGCAACTGGTCATTCCTAATGAACAGGTTTTTGAAAAGCAGAATGGCTCTTATATTGCTTTCCTGCAGAAAGATGAATCCCCGTTTGTTTTTGATGTGATAACAAAACAGGTAGACCGTGAGATGAGAAAACTGACAGGAGAAGAATTTGTAAAACGCTATTTTGATAAAGTAGATAAAACTGTTGAACGAAATGTGACATCATTACAAAAATATAAGGAAAACGCAAAGGCGAAAGATTTAAGTAATCTAAAGATAAAGATGCCGACTCCGCCGATCAAATCAAAATAATGTGCCGAATTTCGGTACAAAGAACAGGCAGTGATTATGCTGTCTGTTCTTTTATAGAAAAGGAGAAATATTTTATGACACAGAAAAGAAAACCACCCTGGGGGATGTTTCTTATCGGCTTAGTTCTTGTACTTATTGTTTCCTATTATGCAGCAGGGCTTTTTTCACTGGAGGGTGTGACAATACAAAATTATCAGGATAAATTGACGTATATATTGCTGCACCCTTTCCGTAACTGGTTAAACAGTAAGACATCAGCAGTCATGGGGATTGCTCTGGTCGCATGGGCAATGTTTGTCTGTTATTACCTTACCTATTACCGTAATTTTCACCCGGATGCAGAACATGGTGTTGCAGAATGGGCAGACGTTGCTAAGACAGCAAAAAAACTCTATGGAAAAGGAGAAGAACCAGTTACTTTACTTAGTAAAAATATCAAGGTGAACGCAAAAGCCTTACCAAATATGCACATCCTTATCTTAGGAGGCTCCGGCGATGGAAAAACAACCTCTCTTTTGATACCGAATATCCTGCTTGCCAATATGACGAATATCATCTTAGATGTAAAAGGTGACCTGTTGAAAAATTACGGGGGATACCTGAAAGAAAAAGGTGTGACAGTAAAAAGCCTTAACTTTAAAGATATGTTACAATCTGACCAATATAATCCATTTGTATATATAGATAATTATACCGACATGGTAGAGCTTATCACAAATATTCAGACGTCAGTAAAACCGCCAGATGCCCAAAAGGGTGACCCGTTTTGGGATGACGGTGTTGGTCTGTATCTGCAGTCTCTCTTTGAATATGAATGGCTTCAGGCGAAAGAAGAAAACCGTGTTGCATCCATGCCTGGGATTTTGGAACTGGTAAACAGGGAAACACAAAAGATAGATGAGGAAGGGACAACACAGTTACAGCAGGATATGTACAGATTACAAGAGAGGTATGGAGTAGATTATCCACCTGTGCGGGATTATAGAAAACTGAAGGAAGGAGCATCGGAAACCGTTCGTTCTATCGTTATCATGGTAAATGCACAGTTACGTCTTTTTGAAATCCCAGAAATCAAGAGAATCTTTGAAGGAACTGACGATATAGATATTCCATCACTTGGATTAGGAGTAGAGGGAAATCCAGAAAAAAAGACTGCCCTTTTTCTTGTCATGCCATCAGGGGATTCTTCCTATAATCTTTTTATCAATATGTTCTACACACAGCTATTTACTGTTTTAAAACGTATCGCAGATAATCGGAGAGATGGACAGCTGCCTATCCATGTGCGGTTATGGGCAGATGAATATTACGCTGGTCCAAAACCTTTAAATTGTGAAACGCTTTTGGGAGAGATACGAAGCAGAAATATGTCCATTGTTCCTATTTTGCAGGATATAGCACAGATAAAGACCCTGTATCCAAATGATAAATGGGAAATATTCACGGGAAACTGTGCAACGACCGTATTCCTGGGGAGTGGAGCAACTGCACATACAACACACCAGTGGATCTCTGATATGCTAGAAGACATGACGATTGACAGCCGTTCCGAAAATTTAGGACATTCGCAGGGAGGAAACCTGCAGATGAGCAAGGGTGGAATGAAATTAATGACTCCGGGACAGGTCAGCCGGATGCCGAAAAATGATTGTATCCTGTTCCTGAAAGGAGAAAGACCAATCTATGATAAGAAAAACTGGTCATTTGATACAGAAGTATTTAAAGAAGCACAGGAGATAGCAGGGAAAAATGGTTATAAAAATCCTGTATATGTATCGTATGATGAAAAAAACAGGCAATATACTACAACCCGTTTTGAATCAAGACTAAATTATATCTCACAGGAAGATTATGAATTTTATGAAGAAAAAGCCAAGACGGATGATAGCATACAGACATTCCAGATAGATGAAGATGCTTTTCTGTATCTCAACTTCAACGAAACTCCGCAGCCAAGCCTTCGGGAGTTAGAGAAGATGGTGAAAAAGATACAGGTTTCAGAAAACAGTGAAGATGATGAAAATGAGGGGGACGAAAAGAAAGAAGATACTGTACAGGATAGAGAAAAATGGGATTTATCTGGAGATATTATGGACTGTTTTCAGCGATATTCCAGTGAGCTGTCGCAGGAAGAACAGGAGGAAATCATAAAAGGTATCGAAGATGGATTAACAGATCAGGAGATAAAGAGATATTTTGCCTTGTACGGAGCAGATAAAATGCAACAATACAGAAGGGTTCTCACGGCAAGAAAAAACAGAGGATAACAACAAAAAGAGCAGAAAAGACTTCAAGTCCTTTCTGCTCTTTTTCAGTGGGAGATTCTGATATTTTCTTTTTTAATAATTCAATGATTTGCAAATGATTTTTCTGGAACTCTCACTATTCATAGGTCAACATAAATGTATAATATTTAACAAAAGTTTGTACGTGCGTACAGATTTTTCTTGTAATTTCCTAATACCTATGATAAAATATACATAGTAAAGGAGGTTATTATAATGTTAAAAGAAAAAATTAGTTTAAAAAGATTGGTTGGTTTATCACAAGAAGATGGAGAAAAACTTTTACTTGCGGCAGGATATATACAGGATAATACCTATTGCGATGATGAAGATTGCATAGAAGGACAAAGGTATCATGATGACACATACTACAGTTTGTATGATGAAGATGGACAGGAGATAGACACAAAATCCTGGACAACGACGTATGAGAAAGCAGCAGAAATAGAGGACGATATAAGAAATGATAAGTTTATTGAATCTCATTGGGACGGATTATACGAAAGGGTAGTGAAACAATGATTGTATCTGGAAAAAAGATAAAGGAATATCGCGAAAAAAGGAGTATGACAAAAGCTGAACTTTCTAAAAATGCAGGCGTACCTTATGATACGTTGATGAGCTGGGAAATGGAAAGACGAATACCACGGGATGTTTCTTTAGTAGCCCAAGTGAGTAGAGAACTTGGGGTATCTATAGAAGACCTTATTGACGATGAAGCAGAAAAGGACTTTTGTGATACAGAATTAGATGAAATTATGACTGATAAATTGAGTTCTCTTATTGAGAAAATCTACGAAAATTATGAATTGAATGGGTTACTTAAATTGCTTGACCGATTTGTTTACATTACAGGTGTTTCAAAATCAATTAAAATCATGGAGGAGTTCATAAATGAAAGCAGTGAGGATTAAATTTCATCAGGATACAGCACAATTCAGGAACCCATTGATGAATGGGAAAAATCGGACAACTTTTCCATTACCTCCGTACTCTACAATGATTGGTATGGTTCATCGGCTATGTAAATGGGATACCACTCATACAATAAATGTATCGGTAATGTGCACGAATGAACGGCTTTCATCTCCACAAGTGGATAGGTCATACGGCTGGATCGGTGGCAATCCAGCACGTACTTTAACGAAAGAGTTTCAAACAAGATGGTCGATTGTTGTAGATGATGGTTCTGACGGGTATATGGGCTGGGGGCGTATGTTAAAAAATGATTCTATTCTTGTAGACAGAAATTACACAGTTCATATTAATTCGGAAAATGAAAATGAACTAAAACAAATATATCAAGCTTTTTTGTATCCTCCGATTTATCCGTCACTTGGGCGATGGGAAGATACGATTCGGATTGATGAAGTTAAAATAGTTAATGTAGAAGATGAAGAAAAAGAAGAAAAATTAAAGGCTTTCTCGTGGTTACCACGAGAAAAATGCCCCCAAGAAGTTATTGGAACAATATATAAAATTCCAACTTTTTATACGATTTTTTATGAAAGAAGAATTTTTGATTATAAATCATGTTATATAGGGAACATAGGAAGTTCATCCATAATAAGGTTGGATGAAAATGGAGAACAGGTACTCTTTGTCTAGAGCGTGTTTGAAAAAATTATAAAATCTTCTTTACATACCACCTAGAAGGTGGTATAATAATCTAAAATAAATATAAAGATTAAAAGGAGGTATTTTAATGACAATATTAGATGAAAAGAACACATACCATATTGATTATGGTACAGGAGCAGGCAATTTTGATTTTACAGGAACATTAGAAGATGCAATTACAGAAGCTAATAGAGGATTATGTTATACACAACTTCCTGTTAGCATTTTCATAAAAGATGACATAGAAAATATTGCTTATCTTCCTTGGTATGGGGTACAACCAGAAGAAGATGATATTGTTACAGCTACTTTTGGAAATTTTGGATTTTATGGTGAATGGGAGATAAAGGGATGATTGATTTTGAGTTATTTACACGATTATACAGTGAAGCAAAACAATATGATGATATAGATTTATTTACTTCAGAAAGAGGATGGCAGGATTGGATGGATAATTTTTCTACACAGGAAGTAATATTTATACTCAATAAAATTTATGAATATTCACAAGAATCCCTCCAAGATATAAGGATAAAATTAAACTACTCTCGTGTAGCTTTATCCAGAGCTTATTATATCCCTCTAAGAACTCTTGAGAATTGGGATAGAAAACAAAACATGCCAGACTATGTAGAAGTTCTTATTAAATATACATTTTTCATAAAGGAGATAACAAAAAATGAAGCCATTACAGAATAGGATAGATTTTTGTGTAATCATATCAGTTGATGGCGCAAATCCTAATGGTGACCCTTTAGTTCCCGGATACCCAAGGATATTATATGATGGTCACGGAGAAATATCAGATGTTTGTATCAAAAGAAAAATAAGAAACAGGCTACAAGATATGGGAGAGGAAATCTTTGTCCAACAAGATGATAGAATTGACGATGGTTATAGAAGCCTAAAAGCAAGAGCTATGGGATTTAATGAATTCAAAGATGAATATTCCAAAAAGAATTCTGATCCAAAAGCAATTAAAGATATTACCTGTAAGAAATGGATAGATGTTAGAACATTTGGACAAGTGTTCCCTTTTAAAGGATTAGGTTCTGTATCTACTGGTATCAGAGGTTGCATGTCATTATCTCCTGCTATTAGTTTAAATATTCCTGATATAAAAGAGTATCAGATAATAAAAAGCACTAATTTAGATGAAACTTCTGATGGAAGAAAAGATAATGCAACTTTATTTTACCAACATAGAATAGTTGAATCTGCTTATGTTACTTATGGTTCTATTCATTGCCAGTTAGCAGAAACAAATGGTTTTACAGAAGAAGATGCTGAAAAAATACATCATGCTTTAATAACTCTTTTTGATAACGATGTATCTTCGACTAGACCAGTAGGTTCTATGAATGTTCAAAGGGTATATTGGTGGAAGCATAATTGTAAATTTGGTCAATATGCTCCTATTAAGGTATTTAAAACACTTGACATTAAATCTGAAAAAGAATATCCTTTCTTTTCTGTAACTGAAAATCCATTGCCAAATCTAATACCAGATATTTATATTTTATAGCTCCATATTTCAAGACTCTGTATCAAGAAGATGTGGAGTCTTTTTTATTATATAGAGTGGATAAAACACAGCATTACAAAGACAATCTCATAATAACAAAATAAAATGTGCCGAATTTCGGTACACAAATAGAAAAATATATATAGATATATATAAACTTAAATTTTTCCTCATAGAGTTTAGATAAAAATCCTTGATTAAAGAAATATTTGCGTTATTATTTTAAAACAAATGGATTAGGAAAATAACGATTAAAAAAGTCCCGGAAACGAATTGACATGTACTATTAAAGTAAGATATATATGTAGTACATATATGGGCATAGGTATAAAATTAAGGTGGGATAGTTTATGGGGAAAAAATGGAGACAACTAAAATATGAAGATAGATTAAAGATATATGCCTGGTTACAAGATAAAATATCAGTTGCAACTATTGCAAAAAGATTAGGAGTCTGCCGTCAGACAATCTACCGTGAAATAAAACGAGGGGAATTTGTAAAAAGAAATACGGATTACACGGAATCAACGGTATACGATCCATATGTTGCAGAGGAACATTATCAAAAAAAATTAAAGGAACGTGGACGAGATCTAAAAATAGGCAGTGATTTAAAGTTGTTACATTATATAGAAAAAAAGATAGTAGATGAAAAGCGTTCTCCGGCGGCTGCCTTACATGAAATAAAAAAAGAAGGAAAAGAATTTACAGTCACATTAAGTACCAATACTATATATAGTTACATAAAGAAAGGTATCTTTTTAAATATAACGATGGAAGATTTGCCGGAGAAGAAAAAGCAGCACAAAAAGAAAAAAGTAAAGGTACAAAAGAGAGTGCAGGCGGGGGATAGCATCAGCCAGCGTCCAGAACATATTGATTTCAGGGAAGAATTTGGTCATTGGGAAATGGATACGGTTGTAGGTCCTCAAGGTAAATCCAAAAAAGTCATGCTCGTTTTAACGGAGAGAAAAACAAGAAAAGAAATCGTGTATCTGATGCCTGACAGAAAGGCACAAACAGTTGTAAAAACATTAAACATGATTGAAAGAAAATGTGGAGAGCGATTATTCCGTGATGTATTTAAAACAATTACAGTAGACAATGGAGTAGAATTTTCTGATGCAGAAGGTCTGGAAAAATCGAGAAGAAATAAAAAGAAAAGAACGAAAGTATATTATTGCCATCCATATAGTAGTTGTGAACGAGGTTCTAATGAAAATGCAAACAGATTAATCCGACGTCATATACCAAAAGGAGTTAATTTTGATAAGAAAAGTAAAACCGAAATCAAGGAAATAGAAACATGGATAAATAATTATCCTCGTAAGATATTTGAGTATGATACAGCAGAAAATCAATTTATTAATGAAATGGAAAAATTAACAGGATAAAGCTAAGAGGTGCATATAGAAAATGGCTGCCGGAAGACAGTCTTTTTTCTATGCACTTTTTTAAAAAAGATGGCAAAAATAATTGTAATTGAAGCTAGATTATGTCATTATAAATAATGAATAACAGGTAAACAATGTTAAAAATTTTTTTGAAAAAATGTTGCAAAAAAACTTGACATTTTCGTCAGGTGGCAGTAGAGAAACAATTTGATTCCATTCTTCATCTGTTAATTCATATCGTCTCAACATAATAAACTCCCCTTTTTTCTTTATTTTATCATGAAAAAGGGCGTGGGAATATATGTTTTGTGCAACTTTTATTTTTCAAACACTCTCTAGTATACTTCATCTGTGATGAATTTGACAAAACAAATTTTTTTCTATATAATAATTAACAAAGCTAACTAACATTGTTAACCAGGAAAGAATAGGTGATAGAATGAATGAATACTCAATGATGACACAGGAACTGCAGGATCTGGCTGCACTTTCTATGGAACACGGACAGATTCCTTCAGGCCTGTATGACCAGTACCATGTACTGCGAGGTCTCCGTGATGTGAACGGTAAAGGCGTGCTGGCAGGACTTACGGATATTTCCACCATCACCTCTTCCAAAGAAGTTGATGGAAAGATGGTTCCCTGCGATGGAGAGCTGCGCTATCGCGGCTACGACATTCACGATTTAGTAGACGGATTTGTAGCAGAGCAGAGATTTGGCTATGAAGAAGTGGCCTATCTGCTTATTTTTGGACGTTTGCCACAGAAGCAGGAATTACAGGAATTCCAGAATCTTCTTGGAAGTTATCGTACATTGCCGACGAACTTTGTGCGAGACGTTATTATGAAAGCACCAGGTAAGGATATGATGAATACACTGCAGCGAGGCGTACTGACATTATACGGTTATGACGATATGGCAGATGACATTTCCATACCGAACGTACTGCGCCAGTGCTTACAGCTTACAAGTACTGTGCCGTTACTCGCAGTTTATGGTTATCAGGCATATAATCATTATGTAGAAGGCAAGAGTTTTTACATTCATTCTCCGAAGCAGGAACTTTCCACGGCGGAGAATATTTTGCGTATGCTCCGCCCAAATAAAAAGTATACACCACTTGAAGCAAGAGTTTTAGATATTGCCCTCGTACTTCACATGGATCACGGCGGTGGTAACAACTCGACATTTACCAATCATGTAGTAACTTCCTCTGGAACAGATACTTACTCCGCTATGGCAGCATCTCTTGGCTCACTCAAAGGGCCAAAACACGGTGGAGCAAATATCAAAGTTGTTCATATGTTTGATGAGATGAAGCAGGAAGTGAAGGATTGGAAAGACGAAGACGAGATTAAAAATTACTTGCTGAAGCTTCTCAATAAGGAAGCCTTTGATCACAGCGGATTAATTTATGGAATGGGACATGCCGTTTATTCTATCTCTGACCCAAGAGCGAGAATCTTCAAGGGATTCCTTGACAAACTCGCGAGGGAAAAAGGTTACGATGAAGAATTTGAGTTCTATGACAGAGTAGAAAAACTCGCCGTCGAAACCATTCAGGAAAAACGCCGTATCTATAAAGGTGTAAGTGCCAATATCGACTTTTACAGCGGATTCATGTATAGGATCTTAGGGCTGCCAGACCAGTTATTCACCCCGATGTTTGCCGTGGCACGTATGGTCGGCTGGAGCGCACACCGTTTAGAAGAGTTAATGAACTGCGATAAGATTATCCGTCCAGCATACCAGAGTGTGGCTATGGATAAGGAATATGTTCCAATGAAGGATAGAATTATCGTGGAATAGTAAAGAGAATTTTAAAATAAAGCTATTTTTGGGAGGAAAATAACAAAAATATGAAAGCGAAAGACACAGGGAGTTCTGACTGGCCAGAAGGCGAGCCGTCAGCAGAACAAAAAGTGACTTTAGAGGACTACCAGCAACTAATCATCCAAATGCGAAAGGCCAATGTACAGTTTCAGCAAATGTGTAACATTCCATCAGGAGAACTGACAATGTTACTCACCCTGCGCCACCTGTTACTGGCAAAGGAATTTGTCATTCCGTCAGATATTGGGGATGCGATGAAGCTGTCAAGGCCAGCTGTATCCCGAATGCTCCATAATTTAGAGCGTAAAGGATATCTGGAAATGAAAAGCAGCGAAGAAGATCACCGCTACGTCAAGGTACAGTTCACCCAGACTGGAAAAGAACTTATCATCGAGGAATTTGAAAAATGCTGTAAGCTCTTAGAGAGGGTAAAAGAGCGAATGGGAGAAAAGGACATGTATAAGTTTCTCTATTATTACAGCCAGTTTTGCACGATTTTAGTAGATGAGATTTTTTGAGTGTCTCTGACAGGAGAAGCAGCTTAATTCATTAGCATTTAAACACCTTCTAATGCTAATGGATTAAGCTGCTTTTTTCTGGCTTTGGAGCCACTCAAAAAGGGTATCTTCTCGGGGCAGGCATTATTCTTCGTATGAGCGAAAATGGCTTTGGAGCCATTCAAAAAAGGGTATCTTCTCCCGTTAGGAGCGTTTCCCCCCTGCCTGCGGCAATCAGAATTCCTCCAGCTTCTTTAGCAATGCCATTTCCCCTGAAACCTTATACTTCGCACAGAACCGACATAATGCAAAGAGAACTTCCCCCAGCTTCTCTGACAATTCCTCATCACTGCTGAATTTTTTCTCTGGATCTTCCCCAGCGGTGCCGAGCTGTAAATTCACAACAGAAGTTAGCAGGTCTTTAAAGACATCTTCATCCTCCGTGGAAAACATTCCAGCGGCGGCAGCCTTTTTCGCGATCTTCTGGCCGCGGATGAGGGCAGGGAAACTTTCTGGAACAAGGGCTATCTCTTCTTTTAAAGAGGTCTGTTTATGTCCTTCTTCCTGAGATTTTAACTTCTCCCAGTCGGCCTGCTGCTGTTCTACACTATCATAATGGCGGCCAGCAAATACATGAGGGTGACGGTGGATCATCTTGCGGGCGATGCCATCGATAACATCTTCGATAGCAAATTCGCCATTATCTTCAGCAACCTGGGATTGCAAAAGTACCTGAAATAAAAGGTCACCAAGTTCTTCTTTTAAATTAGCGCAGTCGCCAGTCTTAGTGAGGTCAGTTACTGCCTGATTCACTTCGTAGGCTTCCTCTAATGTATATAACTTAAGAGATTCATGCGTCTGTGACTTATCCCACGGACAGCCATTCTCTCCGCGAAGTGTGGCAACAATCGCCTGTAATTCCTGAAAATTAAACTTTTTATCCATTATAAATGCTCCTCCTTCAAACAGAATAAAATGGAAAATAATCTTTAATAATATGTGGTCAATATTCAGCTATCCAATTACATTTCAAGTTGAAATGTAATATTGTCTCAATATCTATAAAATCTTTGTATCAAGTAAATACAAATAAAATATAAGTAGAATGCGGCTGGAATTACTATCATGCAGAAGTAATTCTTAAATATGCAAAACTATGCAAAAGACTATTGTAAAAATATGTTATTTGATTTATTATATCAGTAAGTCACGAAAAAATCTACATCAAAAAGAAAGAAGGTTTAGGATTAATGAACAACTTTGGACGGGCAGTACTGGCAGTGGGGTTAAGTGCAGTCATGACATTTACAGGTCCGGAATGCTTTTTTCAGTCAGGGGTAGAACCTGTAAGTGTTTATGCAGCAGAGGAGAAGGCTGTGCAGAGCAAGATAGCAGGAGATAATTCTGAAGAAGGCGAGAGCACGACAGAAGTGACAACAGAGAAGAAAGAAGAGAGTACGACAGCAACGGAAAGTCAGGAGAGCCAGACTTCTTCCGAAAGGGATACAAGCAGCGGTAATACAGAGCATTCGCAGACAGAACATACAACAGAAAGTACGAAGAGGAATACGTCTGGTACATCTGGTAATACAGATCAGGCAGAAGATACATCCGGAAATTCCTCTCATAGTAACGAAGAAGGAACAACTCAGAAGAAGGCGAAGAAGGACATTTCCTCAAGAGAAGATGCAGAGATTCGTACAAAGGCGATTAAGAAGATTACGGATCAGTTAGCAGAGGAAGACGCACCGGACGGAAGCGATAAAACGAGTACATTTATCCCGAAGATTTATAATGATACCCGTCTGGCTATGAAGAATAATAAGGAATACATTGCGGGATATGTATATTTTAATCAGACAGATAGTGCCTGGAATCAGAATGGCTACTGTATCGCTAAGGCTGGATGTGGTCCGACTTCCATGGCAGTAGTAATCACATCTCTTACAGGTAAGTGGGTAACTCCATTGGATACAGCCATCTGGGGCTATCAGCATGGCTTTTACTCAAGAGCAGGTTCGGCACATGAGATGATTCCTGCGATGGCAGCGGCTTATGGACTGAAGTGTCAGGGAGCAGGAACCGATTATAATGCGATTAAAAAGGCATTAAAAGAAGGCAAGCCAGTAGTGTGCCTTATGGGGTCTGGATATTTTACCCGAGGCGGGCATTTTATGGTACTGGTAGCAATTGATAAGAACGATTGCGTAACAGTAGCCGATGTCGGAAGCAGGGCGCGTTCCGCTTACAAGTACAGACTGTCAGATGTAATCGCACAGTCAAAAGGTGCCAGTGCAGGCGGTCCATTCTGGATTATGTCCTATGATAAGGAGAGTAAGTCTGCGCTTCAGGAGAAACAGGCGATTAAGGATTATACAGAAGAAGATATGGCAGAAGATTTTGCTGATGTTTCCTACATGAAAGTAAAGGGAAATCTTCCAGAAGTACTCCAGGAAGAGAAGGCAGATGTTTCTATGAAAAAGGTAGTATCTATTCTTAAGATGTCAACTGGTAAGAGCCTTTTAGATACAATCGGAGCAGGTAAAGGAACCGCATTGGCAGGCACTTCTAATGCGGGAAGTTCTGTACTTTCGCCAGTGAGCCAGAATAGCCAGGTTATTGTGGTGAACACAGATGCGAGTAATAAGAAAGCAGGTAGCCAGAGTGGAAGTACAGCACTTGCAGGAAGTGCTGCAGATACAGTGAGCCAGGGTCAGTCTGCGAAGAAGTCACAGAATCTGGCGCTCACACTGAAGCAGGATATCGCAAGAAGGCAGTGGGAGAAAAAGATTGATTTAAGCTGGATGGACAACTATATGCAGGGAACTTTGGAAAAATAATCTGTAAATTGAGGCGTGCAGGTTGTAGGAATGATTTTTCAAACACACTTTAAGCTAATGAACAAATAAGTTGTGATAATTTAAAATAATGGACAAAGAATTATGAGAAAGATTAATTACAGAATTACAGTTAATATAACACAGAAGACGATGAAGCTTGGATTTCGCGCAAAGATGCCGGACGAGATGCAGGGAAAGCGCATCCGCGTGCAGGCTGTATTTACCCAGAGACAGGTAGAACGTCGTTTTCCGATGGAAGTAGTAATAGAAGAAGGAGAAGTTGGTGACCAGATTCGCGCAGATGCAGAGATACTGCTGCCATATGTATTTTACAGTCCGCCACGCCATAAGGTGAATGTTATTTTTACGCTTTGGTGTGGAGCGGAAGAGATTTGCTTAGATGACCAGCCATTTCCAGTGCAAAAGGAACTATTTGCCAGAGCGGAGATTGTCCGCAAGAGGAATCTGTTCAAGTTTGGACTTTGCTCTCTTGGACTGCCATTTTTACTGGTCAGAGATTATTTTAAGGAAGACAAGAATTTTATAAAGGCAGCGAAGCGGGCGAATGATACCGTATATAGAATTAGTGGTTATAATTATAGTGCCCGTCAGCAAAATACTGACTATTTTGCAGCCAGATACCGCAAATATATAGCGAAGAATAAGGTAAATCCGAATCAGATTCTTTTCCTTTCAGAGAGAGAGCCAGAGAAGAATGGGAATCTTATGCTTGTGAAGAGGTGGTTTGAGGAGAATGAACCCGAGGTAGAGATTACGACATTTATCAATACAAAGACAGTTGATCAGCTTCGCAAGAAGGAACTTCGGGATTGTGCGTTCAAATGCGCTACATCTGCAGTTATCATTTTAGAAGATTTCTATCCGCAGCTTCATAGCATTCAGAAACGCAGCGAGACAAAGATTGTGCAGTTGTGGCATGCCTGCGGAGCTTTTAAGACGTTTGGCCTTACCCGTATGGGTAAACAGGGCGGTGCGCCTCAGACATCGATGAATCACAGGAATTATGACCTCGTACCAGTCAGCAGCGATACGGTGAGAGATATTTATGCAGAAGCATTTGGCATTTCAGGAAGTAAGGTACAGGCGCTGGGAGTACCGCGTACAGATCTGCTTTTTGACTGGGATTATGAGGAGAAAAAGCGCGAGGAACTCTACGGGAAATATCCTATATTAAAGGAGAACAGGGTAATCTTGTTTGCACCGACATTCCGCGGAGATGGGAATAAAGATGCATATTATCCATTGGAAGCATTTGATGTGAATCACTTTATGGAAAGGCAGCCAGAAGACACGGTACTTATTTTAAAGAATCATCCATTTGTAAAGCAAAAGTTTACTGTGGATGCACAATGGCAGGACAGAGTACTTGATTTGAGCGGGGAAGAACATATCAATGACCTCATGCTGATCAGCAACCTTCTTATCACAGACTACAGTTCCAGCGTATTTGAGGCAGCAATCCTTGAATTACCAATGCTTTTCTACGCATTTGATGAGAAAGAATACATGGACAGCAGAGACTTTTACTTTGATTATTCGCAGTTTACACCAGGTCCCGTTGTCACGGATTTTGAGGCATTATGCGAGGAATCTGCTGCCATGCTTCAGAATATTGTATCGGCAAATGAACAGGCAGACCTTAAGAAATTCCGCGAAACGTTCCTAAATACTGTCGATGGCTGCAGTACAGAGCGCATTTGCAGGAAAATAAAGACAAACTATATAAATATTTAACTAAATTGCAAAAAAAGTTTGACAGCTCATGGGAAATAATATAAAATATTGGAATCATGGTAGTTTGTTAAAATAAAAGCATTAATAAGCATGAATCTAAAGACAGCATCATGTAAGAATGTTGACAGCATAGTTGAGACATTATGAGTAACATAGGGATTCAAAGTTACTAAGGAGGACTTATTTTTATGAAAGGAATAGTATTAGCGGCTGGAAGAGGTACGAGACTGTACCCTATGACAAAGCCAGTTTGTAAACCGTTATTACCAGTATATGACAAACCGTTAATTTATTATCCAATTGCCACTTTACTTCAGGCAGGAATCAGGGATATTCTTGTAATTATTCCACCAGGGGAAGAAAGAGAGTTCCAGAACCTTCTCGGAGATGGAAGTGAATTAGGACTTCATATCGAGTTTGCAGTACAGAAAGTTGCGCGGGGAATCGCAGATGCACTTATCATCGGAGAAGACTTCATTGGAGATGATTCTGTATGTCTCGTATTAGGAGATAACATTTTCCAGTGCCATAATCTTGATGAGATCATGAAAGAAGCCATCAAGGATGACCACGGCGCAAAGGTATTTGGTTATTATGTAGATGACCCAAGACCATTTGGTGTTGTAGAATTTGATGAGAACGGACAGGCTGTATCCATCGAAGAGAAGCCAAAGAATCCAAAGTCTAATTACATCGTACCAGGATTATACTTCTATGATAATCAGGTAATTGACATTGCTAAGAATCTTAAACCATCCGCAAGAGGTGAGTACGAGATTACAGATGTTAACTTAGAGTATTTAAGCAGAGGCCAGTTAAAGGTAATTCCATTTGACAGAGGACTTACATGGATGGATGCCGGAACAGCAGACAGTATGTTAGAGGCAGCCGAGATTGTTAAGGCACTTCAGAAGTCAGGATGCTATGTAGGCTGCTTAGAAGAACTTGCATGGAAAGAAGGATTCGTATCTTTAGATAAGGTTCATGAGATTGGCGAGAGCCTCAAGATGACCAACTATGGACAGTACTTACTCAAATTAAAGTAAAAAGTTGCTATTTTACACGGGAGATAATGAGACAACCCGAATCAAATAACAATTTTTTATAGCAGAAAGCACAAAACTTTCCATATTTATACTAGAATGAAAATAAAACGGCAAACTGTCATAACAATTTCAAAACAACAGTTTCTAAAACATTTAACATTTTAAAAAAGATTATCTATTTTTTGGTTGACAGACTAGCTGCTTTATGATATACTACAATCAACCCAGAGGACATTGCACGGGTGCACATCATAAGAGAGAATATTATAGCACCAGAGAGGAGTACGTTATGCAGAGTACAGGAATAGTTAGAAAGCTTGATTCATTAGGAAGAATTACATTACCTATGGAACTTCGTAAAAGTTTCGATATTGGTGAGAGAGAGCCTTTAGAAATCTTCACAGAAGAAGATAAGATCATCATTAAGAAGTATAACCCTAGTGATATCTTTACAGGACAGTGTGAAGACCTCATTGAATACAGAGGTAAGAAGGTATCCAGAGATTCTATCCGCGAGCTTGCTAGAATTGCCGGATTTAAGCTGACAGAAGAGTAATCTTCTAACCCAGCTACTTCAACGGGAGTTCCCTGTGGTAGTATACAAGAGATAAAGATATGCCTTAAAAAACCAAGAACCAGTAGAGAGAGGCAAAACGGACAGCCCCCTCCTTTGCGAAAGCAGAGGAGGGGGCTGTACTTTGGTTGGAGATGGAACTACTATTTCATGGAAAGCCATAACCATCTGATGATTCCCCAAATCCCTCCAGCAATAAATAGAATTTTCCTCCCCAGCCAAAACACAGCCCTCTTTTGATAAATAAAGCATATTTGTGGCCTCGGAGCAAAGGTTGGATGCGAGCGCTTAAAGCGAGCATTCAACCTGCAGCGACTAAAGTCACAAATATGCTTTATTTATCAAAAGAGGGCGTCTCCTTTGCCTGCGGCAAATTCCTATTTATCTTTTCTATCTTGCAGCTATGCATTTTTGTTTCTTTATTATAGTTTATGCCTACAAGTAGTATTTCTCCTGTATACTTTGCTTTTTCTGCTAATTTTCCTTTAAAACGTAAAATATGCTGTTTATCTTTGATTTGCTGGATTGCTTCTTCTGGGGATGCATCTACTTTTAATTCTAGTATAATTGCAGAAATGTTCTTTTTCTCCGGATAAAAGATAAAATCTACATATCCTTTTCCCGCTTTATCTTCTCTCTCAACACGGTATTTGTCTCTTGCTGCCAGATATACAAGATTAACTATGGCAGATAATTCTATTTCATTGTTATAAGATAGAATAGGAGATTCTGTATTATGAGCATACTCCAAAATTTCTGCCATTGTTTGTGTATCTCCAGCTAGTGTTGCCTTTAGCATTCTTTCAGATTCTTTTGCTAATCGATATACATATCCCAAACTTTCATTTGTTAAAAGGAGTTCATTATATTTGTACATCAGCTCTCTGTTTGGAATAAAGACTTCTCCATCTTCATAAGTAAGTAACCCGTATATGACCATTGCAGAGTATATCTGGTTTTTTGTTGTTAATTCTTCTGCGGTGGCCGCATACTCTTGTACTTTCGCCTCTATATGTTCGCCGGAAATCATAAGAATAAAGTCTTCTCTGACTTCATCAATATTCCCTTTGATATAATAAAATATTTCATCATAGGGACCAGAACCTGTCCAGTAACTGCCTAGCTGGTTATCTGATAAAGCACAGATAATTGAACGGGGATTATAAAGCTGTTCACCCGATGCCGTACAATATCCATCATACCAGATTTTTAAATCATGTCTTGTAATTCGTGGTCGAATTGTGGTTTCACTATAAATTTGAAACAGTTTATCTACCTCCCCTTCTGAAAATCCAAAATAAGAGCTAAACCGTTCTCTTGTTGCCATGTTATATTCCACAAACATATTTAACTCTGAAGCGGCAGAGTATTTGGCTATTGGAAGTATTCCGGTCATATAAGCAAGTTCTACATATACCTGATCTTTCAGTAAGTTTTTAAGAAAAAGCAGGTATTCTTGTCTTTCTTTTTGGGAAATAAATGGCATATGAAATACTGCATCCCATTCATCCATTATAAACATAAATTTACGATTTGTTTTTTGAAAAATTTTTGCCAGGATATCCCAAAGTGACATTTCTTCTTTCAATTCTAATTCGGGAAATTCTTCAAGCAAATCTTCTTTTATTCCTGTTTTGATTCTATTAATATATTCTTCATAAGTTTGGCAATTCTCTGGAAGCCTGCTGAAATCAATATAGATAATATCATATTTATTTATATATTCTTCATATACCGGGCTTTTTGCTATCGCAAGATGTTCAAATACAAAACTACTATCTATTGCCTTGCCAAAATATGACGCTACCATATTTGCCATTACGGTCTTTCCGAATCGACGGGGTCTTGTGATACACAAAAATCTTTGTTCTCTTCCTATTGATGGAATCAATTCTTCTATTAACATCGTTTTATCTACAAAGTATTTATCCAGGGCTGTTATCTTATATGCTTCAAATGGTGCAGTACTGTTTAAAAAGATACCCATTATATCACCGTCCCTTCTTAAAAGATATCATTTGTATTATAACATCCTTATGGGAATTCTACTATTAAAAATTGGAATTTGCCGGGGTGAGTAAACAGACGAAGTCTGAGAAT
>ENA-OURZ01001614-OURZ01001614.1-human-gut-metagenome-genome-assembly--contig:-NODE-1614-length-24322-cov-7.954547_pt1 | contig 24322 bp, 20 predicted proteins | sample MGYA00242073_ERZ509195 | MGnify/ENA primary metagenome ERZ509195 (study PRJEB26280, sample SAMEA2338837) | human gut metagenome | biome: human gut; feature: human-associated habitat; material: faeces...
GCATCGGCGTGTCCCACATCGGCAATCTGGGCAGTCAGGAGAACATCTGCAAGGCGAAGCTGGAAATCTGCGCCGGCCTTGCCGAGGGTTCGCCCCTCGTGCTCAACGGCGACGACCCCTTCCTGCGCAAAGCCGCTCTGCCCACCCATGTCCGGCCCGTGTGGTTCAGTCTCGGCGACGAGAACGCCGACGTCTGCGCCCTCAATGTCCGGCAGGAGGGCGACGGCATGGCCTTCACCCTCTGCGATAAAAATGCAGGCCGCTATGAGGTGACGATTCCTGCGATGGGACGTCACAACGTGGCGAATGCACTGGCTGCTTACGCCGCCGCCACCCGTCTGGGCCTCGCGCCCGAGGGCGTCATCGCGGGTCTGGCCGATTTCGAGCAGACCGGTATGCGCCAGAAGGTCGTCCACGCAGGCAGCATGGACGTCATCGAGGACTGCTACAATGCCAACCCCGACAGCATGAAGGCTGCGCTGGCGATGTTCAAAGAGTACCCCTGCAAGCGCCGCTTCGCTCTGCTGGGCGATATGCTGGAACTGGGCGGGATGAGCGCGCCCGCTCATGAAGAGTTGGGCCGTCAGGCCGCAGAGGCCGGGCTGACCGCTCTTGTCACCTACGGCCCCGAGGCTGCACGGACGGCAAAGGCCGCAAAGGACGCGGGCCTCGCCGACGTCGTCCACGCTGAGGATTACCAGCAGGCCGCAGACGCTCTGCTGGCCCGGATGGCCCCAGGCGACGCTCTGCTGGTGAAGGCCAGCCGGGGCATGGCACTGGAAAAGGCGCTGGCCCTGTTTTATCCTGTCTGCGCAAAGTAAAATACTTGGAGTATCGTTATTATGATTCGTTTTGCCTTGATCGTCGCCTCAACGCTGGGGTTCGTCCTCACGGCGGCGCTCGGGAATTTGATGACGCCGCTGCTGCGGGCGTTCCGCGTCCAGCAGGAGGAAAATGAGCCGGGCGGGCTCTGCCTGATGGTGGGGACGCTGGCGGCGGTAGGCGTCGGCTGGACAGCGGCCTGTGTCGCCCAGCCGGAGCTGCTGGGGACCGAGAGCCTGCTGACCACCCGGTTGCTCATCGCCCTGTTCGGGGCGCTCTGCTTCGGGGCCGTGGGCCTTGCGGACGATGTGGCCCGGCTGCGGCATCGGTCGCCGCTGGGGCTGCGCCGCCCGGTGCGGCTGGCGCTGGAAGCGGCCTCCGGCACGCTGGTGCTGGCCCTGCTGGGGCTGAACCACTGCCTGCCCGATGGGCTGGCCCTGCCGGGCGTTGGCTACTGCACCCTCGGGCCGCTGGCCCCGGTGGTCTGGCTGGCGATTTTAGTGGCGCTGGCCGAGAGCGCCCGCACCGCCGACGGCATGGACGGCACGGTCTGCGGCTGCGCCTTCATCGCCATGCTGGGTCTCATGACGGCTATGACCCTCCTGGGCTGGTTCCCGCTGGGCGTCCTTCCGGCGGCGCTGGCCGGGGCATTGATGGCCTTCCTGCTCTGGAATTTCTACCCCGCAAAGCTCCGCCCCGGTGCAGTGGGGTGCCAGTTTTTAGCCGGTGCGCTGGGCTGTGTGCCGCTGAGCGTCGGCTGGCCCGGGCTGACGCTCCCGCTGGCTCTGCCCTACTGGCTGGAAGGCGGCATGGTGGCTCTGCAGATCATCGTCTGGAAAGCCTCCGGCGGGCGGCGGCAGCTGTTCGGCACCGCGCCGCTCCACCGCTGGCTGGAAAAGCGGGGCTTTGACCCGGTGAATATCTTTTATATTTTTGGAGTCCTGGCAATGCTGGGCCTTGCGCTGACCTTGCAGGCGGCGCGGGCCAGCTGAGCCGGGACCCGATAAGGAGGGAATGCGGATGGCGACCATCCGGAGAAAAAAGTCTGAGTCCTTTGCCATCTTGTCGAGCCCCGGCCCCTGGCCGCAGGTGCTCATCAACTGGCTGGCGACGCTGGCAGTCATCATCGTGTTCGGACTCATCATGCTGTTCAGTGCCAGCTACACCACGGGCTACCTGCGGATGGGCGACAGCTTCTACTACATCAAGTCGCAGGTGTTCTGCCTGGGTCTGGGTCTCGCGGTCATGCTGCTCTTCTCTCGCATCGACCATCGCTTTCTGCGCAGGATGGTCGGGCCGGGCTATGTCGTCTGCATCGTGATGCTTATCGCGGTGCTGTTCAGTGCGCCCCTCAACGGCTGCCGCCGCTGGCTGCGCATCGGCTTTACCATTCAGGTATCGGAGATCGCAAAGTTCGAGATGATACTGCTCACGGCCCATCTGGCCGCGAAAGCGCCCCATCTGGAAAAGCTGGACCCCGCCTCCGGGCGGCGCGTCCCGGCAGGCCAGTGGCTCTATCAGCGCATCGTGCGGGAACTCATCGTCCCGCTGCTGCCCCTCATCCCGGTGGTCATCCTGCTCATGCTTGAGCCGCATATGTCCGGCATCGTCCTGACGACGGCCATCTGCGGCACCATCCTGCTGCTGGGCGGTAGCGGCGGCATCATCACCTGGGCGGGCGGCGCGTCCGCTGTGCTGCTGCTCCGCACCGTGCTGGAGCACATCGACTCCATCCCGTACTTACAGAGCCGTCTGGACGGCTGGACCCACGACCTGAGCAAGATGACCGACCAGACCCTGCAGAGCCTCTACGCCATCGGCTCCGGCGGTGTCACCGGCCTCGGCCTCGGCAACAGCATCGAAAAACAGCTCTGGCTTCCCGAGAGCACCAACGACTTCATCTTCAGCGTCGTGTGCGAGGAGCTGGGCTTCGTGGGTGCCGTCATCGTCATCCTGCTCTTCGTGCTCTTCCTCGTGCAGGGGCTGTGGCTGGCCTTCCACGCCGAGAACCGCTACTGCACACTGGTGGGCATCGGCATCATGGCCCAAATTGCGTGGCAGGTGTTCTGCAACATCGCGGTCGTCACCAACACCCTGCCCAACACCGGCATCTCGCTGCCCTTCTTCTCCTCCGGCGGCACCAGCCTCATCCTGCTGCTGGCCGAGATGGGCGTGATGATAAACATCGGCCGGGGCGGCGAGCGCGCCCGCCTTGAACGGGAGAATCTCCGCGCCCTGCGGGAACAGCGGGAAAAAGAAAAGTCCAATAACACCATCCGGCTCGACCCCAACATGGGATATTGAGCACATCCAAATAAGGAGGAAATCACCATGCGTGTACTTATCGCAGCCGGCGGAACTGCCGGACATATCAACCCGGCTCTGGCCATCGCGGGAGCCATCAAAAAGGCCGACCCGTCCGCCGAGATACACTTTGCAGGCCGGAAGGAGGGCATGGAATACCGCCTTGTGACCCAGGCGGGCTACCCCTTCCACCACATCGAGATCACCGGTTTCCAGCGCAGGCTCTCCCTGAACAACATCAAGCGGAACATCATCACCCTTTGGAACCTGGCCCTCTCCGGCCCGAAAGCCCGGGCCATGATGAAGGAAGTACAGCCCGACCTCGTCATCGGCTGCGGCGGCTACGTCTCCGGCCCGGTGGTGCGCTGCGCCGCCAAGAAGGGCATCAAGACCGCCATCCATGAGCAGAACGCTTTCCCCGGCGTGACCAACAAGCTGCTGGCCCCGGACGTGGACATCGTGTTCGCCGCCGTGCCTGCCGCTGTGGAAAAGCTGGGTGCGCCCGAAAAGATGCAGGTCGTGGGCAACCCGGTGCGGCCTGAAGTGTTCGAGAAGGCAGGGGAGCGGGACGCCATCCGCGCCCAGCTGGGTGCCGGTGACCGCACCGTCATCCTCTCCTTCGGCGGAAGCCTCGGCGCCCGCCGCGTCAATGAGGTGGTGGCCGACCTCTGCGCATGGGAGCAGAAAGAGCACAAGCCTGTGCTCCACATCCATGCCACCGGACAGTACGGCGTGGAGCTGTTTCAAAATCTTGAAAAGGAAAAAGGCTTTGCTCCCGGCGAGAGCCTCGTGGTGAAGGAATATATCAACAATATGCCCGAGCTGCTGGCCGCTGCCGACCTCGTCATCAGCCGTGCCGGTGCGCTGACGCTGGCCGAACTGGAAGCCGAGGGCCGCGCCGCCATCCTCATCCCCAGCCCCAATGTGGCGGAGAACCACCAGTATTACAACGCCATGGAGCTGCAGAAGGCCGGTGCCGCTGTGGTCATCGAGGAAAAGGATCTGACCGGCGAGAAGCTGGTCTCGACCGTCTCCGGCCTTCTGGCCGAGCCGGGCAAGCTGGCTGCCATGGGCAGGAACGCCCGCACCCTTTCGGTGGACGACAGCCTCGACCGCATCGCCGACGCCCTGATGAAACTGGTCAAGACGCCGTGATTGATTCGGCAGCACTCTTGTGATAAAATAATCAGACGGAAAGGAGGCGACGCCGCACCATGCAGCAGGATCGGAACAAGAGCCGACGCCCCAGCAGTTCAATCCAGCAGAACAGCGCCCGGCGGCAGGGAAAGCCCCGCAAAGCCTACGACTGGACGCAGGACCGGCGTCCCTCGAATCAGAACCGCCGCCGGACGCAAGGCTATCAGGAGCAGACGCTGGACTTCTCGGGCGGCAATGTGACGTTCGAAAACCACAGCTCGGGATATGCGGACAACAGCATCCAGTTTCCCCAGCAGACGGCGCGACGGTCCAATAACCAGAACCAGAGCCGCCGTCAGGGCCAGCAGAGAAGCCAGCGGCCCCGTCAGAACACGACCGCCTACCCCACAAATGGGAGCCGCCCCCGCAATGGCCAGCGGCCCCGGAACGTCCAGAGCGCCCGGAGGCCCCAGAGCGGCGGGCGCTACCGTCCCACGGAGGCGAACCTCCGCAGCCCGGCCCGGCGGGAGGGTAGAAAGAAGCGCCGTCTGACTCGTGCCGCTGTCCGCCGCCGCAGGGCCATCCGCCGCCTGACGGCGCTGGCGCTGCTGCTCTGCGTCATCGGGGTGGGCGTCTACCTCACCGTGACCATGCTCTTCAAGATAAACACCTTAGAAGTGGCGGTCGATGGAGAGGTGGTGCAGGAGGTGGGCGGCTATTCCAGCGCTGAGATCCTGCAGGCGCTGGGCGTCCACGCGGAAGAGAACATCTTCAGCTTCGACCCCGCCGAAAAGGCCGCTGCGCTGGAAAAGCAGTTCCCGCTGCTGGAAAATATCCGGGTGGAGCGGGATTACCCTAACACCGTAGTGGTGCGGACCAACGCGGCCACTGCCGTCTACGCCATGCAGACGTCCAGCGGCTGGCTGAGCCTTTCTGCGGGGCTGAAGATACTGGATAAGGATTCGGCCCAGCCGGACCTTATCATCCTCTGCGGCGGCGAGCCGGTATCCACGACGCCGGGTACACAGCTGGAATTTGAGACAGGACCGTCCGGCGCGTCTTCGGACAGCGCGGCGTCTGACAGCGCCGCATCCAGCGAGGCCGGACCGCCCACGGATAAGCGGCTCGAGTCCCTGAACACTCTGCTGACCGCACTGGACAGCAGTGAGCTGGGGGCGGATGTCACCCGCATCGAGTTCGAGGACCCGGAGCAGATGGCGTTTTTGTATCAGGGCCGCATCAGCGTGCTTCTGGGTACCCTGAATGAGCTGGACTACAAACTCCGGCTGGCAAAGTATGTCCTGCTCAACGAGGACGGCAAGGGCTGCTCGCCCACCGACACCGGTATGCTGGATCTGAGCCACCTGAGCGCCTCTTCCAGCCGCAAATTCCGCTTCGCACAGGGTGAGCCGACCCTGCCCTCGGGCTGGACGGCCCCGGAAGAGCCTGCCGCCCCGGCGGAGGCAGAAGCCGAGAGCCAGCCGGAGGAAGCCTCCGGCACCGAACCCGATACTGAGGGCGCGGAAGCCGCGCCCGCCGAAGACCCTACTGCCGCAGCGGCAGAACAGCAATAAGGAGCATTTGAACGATGAAACTGGAACAACTGTTGGAGGGCGTGTCCTATACGCTGGTGCAGGGCAGCCTTGAACTTGACATCGAGGACATCATCTACGACAGCCGCAAGGCGGCCCCGGGCCGACTTTTCGTCTGCATCGTGGGTACCCAGCGGGACAGCCACGACTACGCCGCCCAGTGCGTGGCCGACGGCGTGACGGCGCTGGTGGTCCAGCACGACATCGACCTTTCCACCGTCCCCGGTGCTGCCGTGCTGAAGGTGGAGAGCAGCCGCTATGCGCTGGCACTCATGAGCGGCAACCTGTTCGGCAACCCCTCCCGCCGGATGACCATGATCGGTGTCACCGGTACCAAGGGCAAGACCACCACCACCCACATGATAAAGAGCGTGCTGGAAGCCGCAGGCCGCAAGGTGGGCATGATCGGCACCAACGGCATCTACTTCCTCGGCCACCATCAGGAGACGGCCAACACCACCCCTGAGAGCTATGAGCTGCAGAAGACTTTCCGGGAGTTTCTGGACGCCGGCTGCGATACGGCGCTGATGGAGGTGTCCAGTCAGGGCCTCATGATGGACCGCGTGGCGGGCATCCATTACGACATCGGCGTCTTCACGAACATCTCGCCCGACCACATCGGCCCCGGCGAGCACAAGACCTTTGAAGAATACCGCAGCTGGAAGGGTCAGCTTTTCAAGCGCTGCACCACCGGCGTCGTGAACATCGACGACGAGAACACCGAGGCCCTGCTGGAAGGCCACACCTGCAAGCTTGTGACCTACGGCTACAGCGAGAAGGCCGACTACCGCGCCGGTACTTACCAGCTGCTCCGCACCCATGACTTCCTCGGCGTCCAGTTCCATGTCTCCGGCAAGGACGATATGGACGTCAAGGTGAATATGCCCGGCGAGTTCAGCGTCTACAATGCGCTGGCCGCTCTCACTGTGGGCAAGGTGCTGGGCCTGCCCGATGAGGCCATCCACGAAGGTCTGGGCCGCTGTGTGGTCAAGGGCCGCGTGGAGCTGGTCCCCATCAGCAGGAAGTTCACCATCCTGCTGGACTACGCCCACAACGAAGTCTCCACCGAGAGCCTGCTCACGACTCTGCGGGCCTACGACCCCCACCGCCTCGTGGTGGTGTTCGGCTGCGGCGGCAACCGCTCCAAGCTGCGCCGCTACGGCATGGGCGAAATTTGTGCCAAGATGGCCGATTTCTCCATCCTCACGGAGGACAACAACCGCTTTGAGAAGGTGGAAGACATCATCGCGGACATCCGCGTGGGCATGAACAAGGGCAACCCGGACGCAAAGTTCGTGGAGATCCCTGACCGCCTCGACGCCCTGCATTATGCTGTTGACCACGCACAGGAGGGCGACCTCATCGCCGTCATCGGCAAGGGCCATGAGACTTACCGTGACCGCGAGGGCGTCAAGACCCCCTTCCTCGAGCGGGAGCTGCTGGAAGAGTACGCCCAGCAGATCGGCCTTGAGTAATATCTGAACATAAAAATACCGGCTGTGTTTTAAGCACAGCCGGTATTTTTGTAGTATTTGGACTTTAGTTCTTTTCTGCCAGAGCCTTCTGAGCCTTTTCCTCGGGGATGAGATTGGTCATGCTCTTGAGGCTGATGCCGATGGTGGAGAGGTTGTGCAGCATAGCAGAAGACGCAGGCTGCAGGATGCCCATTGCCCCCAGCGCGATGAGGGCAGAGTTGAAGGTCAGCACAAAGCGGTAGTTGGCGCTGACACGGCGCTGCAGGGAGTTGGCGATGGTCTTGAGGATGACCAGCTCCTCGAGGCTGTCGGCCTTGATGGTCACGTCTGCGATCTCGCGGGCGATGGCAGCGCCGGAGTTGATGGCGATGCCGACGTCAGCGGCAGAGAGGGCGGGGGAGTCGTTGATGCCGTCGCCGATCATCACGACGGTGTGGCCCTCGCTCTTGGCCTTCTGGACGAAAGCAGCCTTGTCCTCGGGCAGGACTTCGGCGAAGAACTGGTCCACACCCACCTGCTTTGCGATGGCGGCGGCGGTGCGCTCGCTGTCACCGGTCATCATGACGGTGTTGGTGATGCCGAGGCCGCGCAGAGCGCGCAGCACGCGGGAAGCTTCCGGACGCAGCGGGTCGGCGATGCAGATGACGCCGGCCAGACGGCCCGAAGCGGCCAGATAGAGGTGAGAATACTCCGGCTCGAGGTTATCGAACTTCTCGCGCTCGTCCTCGGGGATGGTGCAGTGCTCGTCCTCAAAGACGAAGTGGTGGCTGCCGATGACGACCCGCTCACCGCTGACGCGGCTGGCGATGCCGTGGGCCACGATATACTCTACCTCGGAGTGCATCTCTTCGTGGGAGATGCCGCGCTCTTTGGCCTCCCGGACGACGGCGTTGGCCATCGAGTGGGGAAAGTGCTCTTCGAGGCAGGCGGCCAGCTGCAAAACTTCGCTCTCGCTGCAGCCGGAGAAGGGGACGACCTTGACCACCTTGGGGGTAGCGCGGGTCAGGGTGCCGGTCTTGTCGAAGACGATGGTGTCGGCCTTGGACAGGGTCTCGAGGTACTTGCCGCCCTTGACGGTGATATGGCTTGCGCCGCACTCGCGCATGGCAGAAAGAACGGCCAGCGGCATGGAGAGCTTGAGGGCGCAAGAGAAATCGACCATCAGGCAGGAGATGGCGCGGGTGGCGTTCCGGGTCAGGGCGTAGGTGACGACGGTAGCACCGAGGCACCAGGGGACCAGACGGTCGGCCAGAGCCAGCGCACGGTTCTCGGTGCTGGACTTCAGCTTCTCGGACTCCTCGATCATGGCCACGATCTTGTCGTAGCGGTTCGCGCCGCCCTCGGCCCTGGTGGTCAGGACGCACTCGCCCTCTTCCACCACAGTGCCGGCGTAGACGGTGGCGCCGATGGTCTTGCGCACCGGCATGGACTCGCCGGTGAGTGCGGACTGGTTGACCATGGCTTCGCCCTCGATGACGGTGCCGTCCAGCGGGATCATGTTGCCGGAGCGGACGACGATCTCATCGCCGGGGTGGACCTTGGTGAGCGGCATGAGCACTTCGGTGCCCTGTGCGCGGACCCAGACCTTATCGACATTCAGGGCCATGCTGCGGGCCAGGTCGTCGAGGCTCTTCTTGCGGGTCCACTCCTCCAGCAGGGAGCCGACGTTGAGCAGGAACATGACGGAGCCAGCGGTGGCGAAATCGCCCCGCAGGATGGAAACGCCGATGCTCAAAGCATCCAGCACCTCGACTTCCAGTTTGCGGCGCCACAGGCAGCACACACCCTTCCAGAGGAACTCGATGGAGCGGAATACGGTGTAGGCGGCGTTGAGCGGGGCGGGCAGGAACAGCTCGCGCAGCACCCGGCCTGCCAGGAGGTTATACATCTTTTCCTGATATTCCTGATTGATGCGGCGGCTGTCGGCGCTGGTGACCAGTGCGTCCAGCTCGGGGTCGTCGAAACGGTAGGTGCTCAGGGCGGCGACGGCATCCTTGCGGGTACCGGTGTAATACACCACCACATCGCCCGTCCGCTCGTAGACCTTGGCCTTGCTCACGGCGTCGTGGTGGTTCAGATAGGCTTCCAGCACATCGGCCCGGTGCAGGGTCATCCGCACATTGCAGACGTGTACCCGCAGACGGCCGCGGCTCTCATGAAGAATAGTACATTTCATATCAGAATATCCTCTGCGTATTGCAAAAAATAACCATAAAAAGAGCCGCCCGCAGGCGGCTCAGAGACTGCAAAATTACTCGTTGGTCTCGGTGGTCTCTGCCTCAGCAGCGTCCTCGATGACCTCAGCCTCAGCCTTGGCAGCGCGGGCCTCGTTGATGGCCTTTGCATCCTCGAGGATGTCACCGGCCTGCTCCTGGACCTTGCTGACGGTCTCCATGGTGGAGTCCTTCATGCGCAGGACAGCAGCGGTGGTCTGGGTGTAGACCTTCTTGGCATCGCTGCTGGACAGCAGCTTGAAACCAGCGGAACCGAACAGGGTGCCGGCAGCGAACAGAGCAATCTTCTTAATATCGACCATAGTAGTATACCTTCCTTTTTATTCCCTCATGTACCCCAAAGGGCATGGGATAAGTGTTTCTGCCGTTATTATAACGCGGTTTTTGGAAATTTCAAGGGATTTTGATGATGTTTACATCTGCTAACATTTTACGATAAGTAGTTAGAAATGTCTATTTTTACGTGTTTTTTGGTACAAACTACAGTTTGTATTTTCAAACAAACTCCAAAGTGCCGAAGAAATATAACAAAGAGTCTTGCGCTGAGAGGTGCATTCATTGTACAATAAAAAAGTGTGCGATAAAATCGACAGGGCCGGGACGTTCCGGCCTGTAAAAATAAGTGAGGCTGGATATGGAAAAGAAAGATATTCGTGTGCTGGCGCTCGACCTCGACGGCACCCTGACCAATGACCAGAAGGTCGTCACCCCCGCCACCCGCGCAGCGCTGGATGCAGCTGCCGCCAAGGGTGTGACCATCGTGCTGGCCTCGGGCCGTCCCACGGCAGGTATCATGCCGCTGGCAAAGGAGCTGGGACTGGATAAAAAGGGCGGCTGCATCCTCTCGTATAACGGCGGTGCCATCATCGACTGTGCCACCGGCGAGACGCTCTACCGCAAGCAGCTGGATGCAAAGTATGTGCCGCAGCTCTGTGCCTTCGCCAGGGAGCAGGGCGTGGTCATCATTACCTATAATAAGCAGGGCGTCGTCACCGAAAGTCCCGAGGACGAGTGGGCGCTGAAGGAGTGCTTTACCTGCAAGCTGCCCATGCAGAAGGTGGAGGACCTCGCCGCCTATGTGGATTATCCCATCTGCAAGATGCTCATTACCCTCGACCCCGCCCGCCGCGACGAGGTGCTGGAAGCAGGCCGGAAACAGTTTGCGGGCGAGATCGACCTCTACCCGTCCAGCCCCTTCTTCATCGAGGCTGTGCCGCTGGGTGTCGCCAAGGACGTGAGCCTCGGCAGTCTGCTGGAAAGCAGGGGTCTGACCCGCGACAACCTCATGGCCTGCGGCGACGGCCTCAATGACCGCTCTATGATACGCTTTGCCGGCGTGGGTGTGGCCATGCAGAATGCAGAGCCCCCCGTCAAGGAGGCAGCGGACTATGTAACTGTCGCCGACAACAACCATGACGGCGTGGCTGAGGCCATTGAAAAGTTCATTTTTTGAAAGGATACCAGACACAAATGCCGCGCAACTTAGTTTTATTCGATTTGGAGTGGAACATCGGCTATCAGCCGTTTATCTTTAATTATCACGGCGTCCAGCAGACGTTCCGGGGGGAGATCATTGAGATCGGTGCTGTCAAGATCGACGAGGACGCCAATGTGCTGGATACCTTCTCCATCCACCTGCGTCCCCGCATCTTCCGCTGCCTGCAGCACCACATCGCCAAAGTCACCGGTCTGACGCAGGAGGACCTCGACAAGGGCGAACCCATCATCCAGGGCCTCCGCCGCTTTATGAAGTGGTGCGGCCCGGACGCCGAGTTCGCCGAGTGGGGCATGGATGACGTGCCGGTGCTCAAGCAGAACCTTTTCCTCTGCAATCTCGACGAGAGCCGCCCGACGGTCTGGTACGACCTGCAGCAGCTCTTTCTGCGGGAGTACCCCCGCAAGGAAGGCGAGGGGATGAAGCTGGAAAATGTCGTCACCCGGATGGGCATCCCGCTGGAACGCCCCTTCCACGACGCTTTGTCCGACACCCTCTATACCGCCGACCTCTGCCGTATGCTCGACCTGCGGGCCGGACTGGCCGCTTACCCCAGCGAGGAGGACACTCTGCGCCAGAGCCTTTGCCCCACGCCGGGCGACTACCGGGATTTCAGGGTCTTCCAAGGCTATCTGGAACAGTCTATGTGGAAGCTGGACCCCGTCATCGGCACGATGGCCTGCCCGGTCTGTGGCACGGCCCTGCAGCCGGATGACGTCTGGCTGAAAAAAGGGAGCAGCGGCTGGTACACGCTGTCCCAGTGTCCCGTCTGTAAGGGCCAGGGCGGCGAGGCAGGCCGGGGCGTGTTCCAGAAATACCGGATGTCGCGCCGGGACGGCCTGCACTGGGCCTTCGCCCGCTGCGTCCAGATGCCGGACGATGCAAGCCTGGTCCGCTGGAAAAAGCAGAAGGCCCAGTATCTGGAGCGTCAGCGCCTCAAGGCCGAACGGCAGGCCGCCGAAGCAGAGGCCGCCCGGCACATCTTCTGAGGCAGAAGAATAAAATATCGTGCAGGAAAGAACAACGCTGTTTCATATTGTAAGGAGAGACAGGAAGAAAAAGGCAAAAATGCTCAGATTTTGTTCATATCCCGGTCATAGATGCTGGATATACTAAGAAGGAACATCAGGCAGAAACGAAAGGGATGGTACGAGCACGATGGAAACGACGCTCATCGACTGGCTCCACCAGCTGGGTACGCTGGAATTCTGGGAGGCATTGTTAGAGGGCTTTGAAGGGCTGGGGCCGTTGGTCCCTATCCTGCTGGCGATGCTGGAATCCATTTTTCCGCCGCTGCCCCTCATCGCCATCGTGGCTCTCAATATCGCGGCCCACGGCGGATTTCTTGGCTTCGTCTACAGCTGGCTCGGTGTGGCCGCAGGCGGCACGGTGGTGTTTTTATTCTGGCGGCGGGTGGTCAAACGCTTTTTCTGGAAGCTGGCCTCTCGCTCCGAACAGCTGAAAAAGGCCCAGCAGTGGGTCAGCCATGTGGACACGGCCAGCCTCTTCATGCTGGCCGTCCTGCCCTTTACGCCCACGTCGTTCCTGCATCTGGCCTTCGGCATCTCGGACTTTGACGAGAAACGCTATCTGCTCACCCTTCTGGCGGGCAAGGCCGTTATGGTGGCCATGATGGCTCTCTTCGGCCAGTCGCTGGTCAGCTCGCTGAAAAATCCGGTGTATCTCATCCTCGCCCTCGCTATCTGGGCCGGGATGTACTGGGTGAGCAGGAAGTTCTGTAAGAAGCACGATTTGGATCGATAAAATTGCGAAGCGCTTGACTTTTTTGCTGAGAGTGCATATAATAAAAGCAATGAAAGAAGATATTGCTTCATAGGTTTTCACCAATGAGCAGCAAAACGCCCCACGGTACTGCGAATACCGCGGGGCGTTTTGCTTACTAAGGGTTAGTGCTTACCGGCCTTGCAACAGCGACGACCGCCGCCAGTGGCGGAAACAGGGAGGAGCTGTTGGGGCCGCGGCCAGCAGGATGCGAGGCCCGCACCAAGGGCCGAAGCAGATGCTGGGAGCCGCAACCCGGGCAGTGGCACGGCGTCAGCCGTGACGGAGAGGTTGAGCATTTTTCTAATTATACCACAAACGGAGGAAAACTTCGATGACCAAAGAAAAGATAGCCCGCATCAATGAGCTGGCACACAAGAGCAAGACCACCGGCCTGACGGAGGCCGAAAAAGCCGAGCAGCAGGCTCTGCGCAAGGAGTATATCGAGGACATGAAGTCCAGCCTTCGCGCCCAGCTGGAGCGCACCTCCATCAAGGAGCCGGACGGCACCATCCACAGAGTGAGCAAAAAGAACTGAACCGGGAGGAAAAAGTCGTACAAAACCGCTTTTTCCTCTTTTTTTGTGGGCGAAAGAGTGCTATACTTATACTCGAGCTGTTGCGTGCTCCGGAAGGAGCTGCGCGGCAGAAAACAAGTTTCCCAAGGCGGCGTATCCCGGGCAGGGTGCGCGGAAAAGGCCGCCTTTTGAAAAACAATAAAGAGGTCATTTATTATGCTTACTGCAATTACGGGTATCAACTGGGGCGATGAGGGCAAGGGCCGCATGGTCGACCTGATCAGCCAGGAGTACGATATTGTTGCACGCTATCAGGGCGGCAACAATGCTGGTCATACCGTCAAGAACGAGCGGGGCAAGTTCGTGCTGAACCTGCTGCCCTCCGGTATCCTCCGTCCCAATGTTGTCTGCGTGATGGGCAACGGTATGGTCATCGACCCCCACCATCTGGACGGTGAGATCAACAATCTGCGCGAGCAGGGTATCTCCATCACCCCTGCCAACCTGAAGATCTCTGACCGCGCCACCATCACTATGCCCTACCATGTCGATCAGGACGGTCTGGAAGAGGCACGTCTGTCCAAGACCGGCGCACAGTTCGGCTCCACCAAGCGCGGCATCGCCTACACTTACGGTGACAAGTACATGAAGAAGACCCTCCGCATGGGCGACCTGCTGCATCTGGACGACTCCGTCAAGAAGCGCCTGGTCACCATGGTGGACTCCAAGAACCTCGTCATGGAGGGCAGCTACAACGCCGCTCCCATCAGCGTGGACGAGATGTGGGCATGGCTGGAGAAGTATGCCGCCATCTTCAAGGATTACATCTGCGATGTGGGCCAGTACCTGGCCGATGCAGACGCTGCCGGCAAGAAGGTGCTGTTTGAGGCACAGCTGGGCGCTCTGCGCGACATCGACTTCGGCATCTACCCCTACACCACTTCTTCCAACGTCATCGGTGCTTATGCTCCCATCGGCGCAGGCATCCCGGGCCACAAGCTGCACAACTCCATCGGTGTCATGAAGGCTTACTCCTCCTGTGTGGGTGACGGCCCCTTTACCGCAGAGCTGGCCATGACCGAGGAAGAGAAACACGCTCTGCGTGAGGCAGGCCACGAGTATGGCGCTGCCACCGGCCGTCCCCGCCGCGTGGGCCCCATCGACCTGGTGGCAAGCCGCTACGGCGTATTCTGCCAGGGCTGCGACGAGGTCGCCCTGACCCTGCTGGATGTGCTGGACTACATGGACAAAATCCCCATGGTCACTGCTTACAAGCTGAGCGACGGCACCACTACCACCCGCTTCCCCATGGGCGAGGCGCTGGACACTGCACAGCCCGTGGTGGAGTACCTGCCCGGCTGGCACTGCGACATCACCGCAGCCCGCAAGTGGGAGGACCTGCCCAAGGAGGCGCAGGCTTACGTCGAGTACCTGGAAAAGGCCGTGGGCTGCAAGATCACCTACATCTCCGTGGGTGCCGAGCGTGAGGCCTACATCCACCACAACGTCTGATCCGCGCCACAGAACCCGCCGCATTGAAAAGGAAGCGTGACTATGTTTGATATCATCACGGACAGCGCCTGCGACCTGACCCCTGAGACAGCCGCAACACTGAATATTGAGATCATCCCCTTCTATGTCTCGCTGGACGGTGAGCACTACCGCAAGGAGGGCAAGGAGATCGCCGTGCGCGATTTCTACCAGTTCATGGTAGATAACCCCGCGGCCTACCCCAAGACCAGCCTGCCTTCGCTGGAGGATTTTGAGACCGCCTTCCGGGCCCATGCCGAGGCAGGCCGCCCGGTGCTCTGCATCTGCTTTACCAGCAAGATGAGCGGCTGCGTGGGCAGTGCCCGCAACGCCCGGGAGCTGGTGCTGGAGGATTTCCCCGATGCTAAGATCGAGGTCATTGACAGCACCGCCGCCACCGTGACCGAATCCATCGTGGTGGAAAACGCGGTGGCCATGCGGGATGCAGGCTGTACGCTGGACGAAGCCGTGACCTGGCTGGAAGCGGAAAAGATCACCAACCAGATCTTCTTCACGGTGGGTAATCTGGACTATCTCATCAAGGGCGGGCGCATCGGCAAAGTCACGGGCCGTGCCGCCAATATTCTGGGCATCAAACCCATGATCCTGTTCAAGGAGGGCGAGATCTTCTCCGCTGGCGTGGCCCGCGGCCGCCAGAAGAGCTTTGAGAAGGCCCTCGACCTGCTGATGACCTATCTGGCCGAGCACAACGGCACGCCTGATGACTACTGCATCACGGTGGGCTACGGCTACGATGCCGACGAGGGCAAGCGGCTTTGGATGCAGACCCGCGCCGCCCTGCGCGCCAAGTACCCCACCTGCGAGTGCAATGTGGTCCTGCTGCAGATCGGCTGCACCATTGCCGTGCACACCGGCCCCTATGCGTTGGGCATGGGCGTGATGCGGCGGTGGCGCCCTCTCCGTCAATGCTGACGCATTGCCACCTCTCCCAAAGGGAGAGGCAATTGCTGCTCTCATGCAAAGTTCGATAAAACCTGTCCCTTTCAGATGCGTCGGCTCCCCCTTTGGGGGAGCTGTCAAAGCCAAGGGCTTTGACTGAGAGGGTGAACATGTACACAAAAAATCTCCCGATTCCGTTTGGAACCGGGAGATTTTTTCAGCCTTGATTTTTACGATGCACGATCACAGAAGACGGTGACACGGGTCTTGCCGCCGTAGGTGCAGGTGTACAGCACCAGGGCGTAGCCGCTGTGTTCCACTTCCTCCACGCTGTGGGGGTCAAGCACTTCGACCTTGTTCACGACGTACTCATTCACGATGCCGTCCATATCGGTGAAGGTGACGCTGTCCCCCGCTGTGAGGGAGGTCAGCTTGCCGAAATGACTCTCGTAGTTGTGCGCCGCAATGACCAGATCATCAGTGCGGGAAGAGCCGAACTGGCGGCAGGGGGCGATCTTCAGGCGGGGGTAGCTCCACTCACTCATCACCGGCAGGTCAATGCCGATGGCGGGAATGGAGATCTCACCCACATATTCGTTGCCGTCGATCTCCACCACCGGGAGCTCGGGGTCCAGGGGGCCGCTCTCTGCCTCCGGTTCCGGGGTCTCCACCTTCTGCTGAAGGTCGGCCACTACGGTCTGAGCCTCGGCACCGGCGTGGGCATCCTCGTAGCGGTTGTAGGCGTACAGGCCGCCAGCCGCCAGCAGGAGCACCACACCCAGCACGATGCAGACAAGCCCGGGGGATACTTTACGCATTCTTTTCACGTTTCTTGCTGCGCTCCATCAGATAGGCACCCACGGCCACCAGCACCAGACCGCTTGCCGTCAGAACAGGGATGGGCCAGTTCAGCTGACCGGTCTGGATCAGTTTGGGGCCTTCGGCCGGGCGGGCATCCGCCACCACGCTGGCCGGGGCGGTGGGCTCCGGTGCACTAGGGGTGGTGGTTTCAGTCACGGTCGGGCGGGCATCTGCCGGGGCCGGGTTCTCCGGCGTGGAAGGGGTGGGCGGGGTGACGGGATCAGGGTCATACGGGTCCGGGTAGTACGGGGTCTCGATGGCCTTGTAGCTGTTGTTGAAGGTGATGCTGCTCACCTTTTCGTCCATCAGGTCGGCCTGTGTGTGCACGGCCATCCGGGCCACCAGCTTGTCGTTGTCCCACACCACGGAAACGCGCAGATAGTACACGGTTTCATCGTAGGTGCCGCGGGTGTTGACACCGGCGCGCTGGCGCACGGTGTAAACGTAATAGCCGGGCTTGGTGTAGCTGATGGGGCCAAAGCTGCCGGTCTCGCCGTCGGTGATCTCCAGAGTGGTCACCTGGGGCAGGGGCGCATTGTCCACAGCCTCAAGTTCCACAGTCAGTGTTTCCTTTGGGAGAGGTGTTTCCCCCGTGGACTGAATGGAAACCGGAAGCTCCTGCAGCTGTGTATGCTGGTCAGCCGCGGTGGCCGCAAATGCCGCCGGCTGACACAGGCAGAACCCCAACGCAAGCGTCAGGAGTGCTGCCGCGATTTTACGGAACCTCATTTCATCCTCTCCTTCATGAATCCGACGCGGACGGGATCATCCACGCCAGAAGAATGGTGCGTGCATCGGTAAACTCCGTTGAACAGGTGGACAGCGCCAGCACCTGAGCGTCATCGCCCGCCGCTTTCATGGCGGCCAGCGTTTCGGTGTTCAGGTTCAGGGCGTTCTCCTGCGCAAAGGTGTACAACCCCTGCAGGTCGCTGTCCCAGCGCTGGGGCTGGAAGATCGCGCTCTCAGACGAAGGGACCAGCAGACATGCAAAGGTTTGAAGATCATAGGTGCGGTCGGGCAGGATCAGCTCACCGGTGGTGTTCTCTGCAAAGAACTCTGCGTCCTTGTAGAGATCCAGATCACCGAACATCTTGCTCTCTTCCATGTGGTGACCATACAGCAGAGAGTAGGGGTCGGTGAAGTTCTTGTCGCAGTTCACATCCAGAAAGATGCTGCCTGCCAGCGAGAAATCACCGTAGACATCGGTGTTCACATAGGTAAAGTTGTCCTCGCCCTGTACCACAGGGTAGTCGATGGCGGTGTTGTCCAGTGTGACCCACGCGCAGACATCCGGGTTGATGCCCAGCAGCTCCTCAAAGCTTGCGCCGTTATCCGCGCCCGCCTTGGGCTTGAACTGCAAAAGCTCTGCCTGAACATTGTCTGCGGCGGCGTACACCTGCGAGTTGTCCCACAGGGCATAGGCTGAATACGCCCCGGCGACCACCAGGAACAGCACGACCACCGCACTCACCAGAAAGTCGGCTGCCCTCAACGCTTTTCTCTGCCAGTTGATACAGCCCACCTCCGGTTAAGCATTCTAATTGATTGGTTTTCGGATGGATACGCCCTCTCAGGCGCTGCGCGCCAGCTCTCCCAAAGGGAGAGCCTACGCATCTAAACGGTCAGCTGCTGCATTCGGTCGAGCCACTTTTGCCTCTCCCCTTGGGAGAGGTGGCAGTGCGCAGCACTGACGGAGAGGGCGTGGACGCGAGCAATTACTCCTCGTCGCGGCGGCGCTTGTTCAGCATCAGGGCCACACCACCAATGGCAACAATGGCCAGCATTGCAATGTAAGGTGCATTGTCCAGCACAACACCCATGTCGGGGGAATCCTGGTTGGTATTCTGGAATGCAGCAGTATCACCAGCAGCAACCATTGCACTAGAGTACACGGGTTCATCATCACCAGTCAGGTTCTTATCGGTCACGGTAACAACATATTCATTGTTCTTTGCAACACCATTGTCCCATGCGCTGCCAATCTCATAGATTTCGTACTTAATACCCTCGGGCAGATTACCAAACACAATCTCCTGACCATGAGTCAAAGTAATAGTATAGTCGGTATCCAGCTTCATCGTCTTATCATTATTAAGCGTACCAGCGGTGACCTTATTAACGTCGCTAACAGTTGCACCAGCATACTTGCTAGTATCGACACCCTGCGCATTTGTGAATCTCACACGGAAAGTAAAAGACTTCTTCAAATCGCCAAAATTGCCATGAACAGTTTTGCTCAGGGTCAGGCTATGAACATTATCATTTTCACCGTTCTTGCCATAATAGTTGGTAAAAGCATCAGTATTCTTGATTTTCTGTCCATCACGGCTCAGCACAACGTAATACTCATAACCGGTCTTAATGTTGCCCTTGTCGTCAGTCTTGTGTGCGACAGTAACAGTCATCGTCAGTGTATTGTCATCGTAAACCACACCAGGAGTAGAACCAGCATTTTCTTTTACTTCGTAAACATAAACACCAGTGCCACTCTCATCAATGCCTAAATCAGAAATTTTAAAGTCAAAAGTCCCTGTATGCTTACCAACAGCTAAACCACCATTACCCTCAGTAGGAGCAAAACTTACAGTATAGTTTTTACCAGTAGAGGGATAATTCGGATCAGTTACATCAGTATCTTTCTTTGTGGTGCTCTTATACTTAACCGTAAAGCTAAAATCTTCAGCCGGTGCAACACCCTGCTTCACATCATAAGTCTTGGTAAATTCCAGATCATCACTAGCGCTCATTGCACCGTCCTTGAAGGAAATAGTGCCATTATCGGTCTCGCCAGCGCCAGTATCCGCAAACGCAGCAGTAGCGCCGACGGTGAGCATCATGGCGGCAGCCAGAACGCCCGCGAAGAATTTCTTCAGTTTCATTGTTATTCCTCCCTAGTAAGAAATAGTTCGTACTCCTGTGCCGCGGCCCAAACTCCGCGGTTCACAGGCAGGATGCCGGCAGCTTCTTCCGGCTTCCGTTGTATTACAGACTGCGTCGCCGCAGTAGTGTAATTACTTTTGCTTGCACATCCTCCAGCGGAACCGGGCCAAAATCCCGGCTGTCCTCGGATTGTGTGCGGTAATCGCCCAGCACAAAAACGCAGCCTTCCGGCACCGTGTAGGGGTACTCCAGCGCGTCCTTTGCGTAGGTGGGGTAGAGGATCTCGCCGCTCTGCACCGCGCCGTTCACCACAAGGGTGCCGCTGTCGTCCAGAGCCACAAGGTCGCCCTCGCGCCCAAGGATGCGGCCCACCCGGAGCTTGCCGCCCTGGGTGTAGACCACAACGTCGTTTTTTGCGTAAGTTTTTTGCAGGCGGTAGCAGATGAGCAGGTCGCCATCCTTTACCGCGGGGAACATGCTGCTGCCCTTGGCCTGCGTGAGCAGGAACACCTGCGTGAACAGCACCCAGGCGCACAGCAGGATCACCACAACGCGGCCCAGCAGGCTGATAAAATCCTGCCGGTTCTCAGCGTCCAGCCTGCGGCGGCGCACCGCCTTTGCCCCCTGCTTCAGGGCTTCATTGTCCAGCGGGTGCATCGGAATGCGCCTCCTTTTGGGGGTCAGAGCTGTCAGATTCCGGGTTAAACCTCTCAGTCTCGCTTCGCTCGCCAGCTCCCCTAGTAGGGGAGCCCTTGGCAAAACTGTCAACTTTGGTGGTATCCAAGGGCAGGCTGCCGGTCTGTTGCTCCAGGAGCACGTTATAGCGGGTGCGCTCGGCGCGGATGGCGGCTTCGTACAGGGCGTAAAGCTCTTCCAGCTTCTTCCACATTGCCGCTTCATCCACGCCGCCCAGCAGGTTCTTGCGGAATTTCACCGTCCGGAACCACTGGATGATCGCTTCCTGCTCCGGGCTGATACAGCTTTCCTCTGCACCGGCCAGCCGCTGGGGCGCTTTCTTCTTCGCCATGCGGTCAGCCCCCTTTAGTCATCTTCCTTACGGTGCTTGCGCAGCATCAGCAGGGCCACGCCGCCAGCCACCACAGCAAGGATGACAATGTAGGGCAGGGTGTCGAGGAGGACACCAAGGTCAGGCTCGAGCGTCCGGTGATTGGTGAAGTGAACCGTCTGCTCAGTTGTACCGATTGTTACAGTTGCAGTACTATTCTTTTCGTATACTTCACCGTCTGTACCAATCTGCCAGCTGGTATCGTACTTCTCACCAGAATAATCTTCCTCTATAACTTTGTACTCACCACTTGGCAGATTCTTGAAGATAATCGAAGCTCCGTCTTTCAGAGTAAACTTGCCATTATCCAGCCATTCAACCTTTGCACGATCTGCTTCACTAATCTCAATATTGGTATCAGTGATATTTGCCGCTGTGCCATCAGCTTTGGTAATTGTAAAGGTAAAGGCTTTGTTGGTGTCGCCAAGTTTGCCGGTAACGGTTTTGGAGACGGTCAGGTTTGCAGAAGCAGGCACATACTTTGCGTAGAAAGTTGTATCTTCTTTAATGGTATCTTCATCAAAATCAAACTTGCTACCTTCCGTGCAGTCCTGATTTGTATACCAACCATCAAAGGTGTAAACTGTACCATCTGGGGTTGTTTTAGTTTTCGGGCAGGTTGCTTCAGTCTGACCTTCACCAATAACATCCGGGCGGGCAATCGCTTTCAGCGAAATCGAAGTACTCCCTTCTGGGACAGTAAATGCTCCGCCATAATCACGCACTAGAGCAAAGGTATCTTCACCCACATCCTGAACCATAAACTTGACGTTGATGTGCGTTGTATCATGGAGCACTATCAAACCATCCAGATGGTACGTCATTGTTTTATCACCGACCGACGAAATCGGAGATTTATATATGCCACTCGTGTATTTGGGTTTATTCTGAAGTTCACCCTTCCAGTCTCCGTCCTTGCCGTTTTTGCCGGTGTTAGCTCCACCCACAGCAACGACCTCGTACCATTCAATTGTGTACGTACCGCCATAATTCTTTTGGGCATCTGACTCCCAACTACTCGGTTTTTCCAGATAATAGTAATCCTTGTAAGAACCATTCTGTTTAATCGGAATCACAGGAAACTGTCCGGAATCAACTATAATTTCAGTTCCCAACTTCGTATCAATGTCGGCCGTGCCATAAATTGAGGTACGCTTATTGTAATTGCTCGGAGCAACTACATTCGAAATCGTACCAACGGCCATGCCGTTCCACGCTTTATTTTCAGCTTTTTCGCCGTAGTAGTCACCCGAATAGCCCAAAACCTGCGTGTAAACATAAAGCTTGTAAGGAGATGTCGTTGAAGTGTTCACAACCTCAATAGAATCCGTTGTATCATTATTCCCCAGGCTATCCTTATTTCCACCATAGTCATGTCTAACCTTCACTTTGCCACTCGAGGTAAGTTTTAGCTTCACGGTTTTATAGGTATCGCCCTTTCCGTTAGTTGCACCAACGAACTCAGCACAATTTTCTCCTTCTATAATCCTCCAATTGTGATAATAATTACTTTTTCCGTTTTTGGAATGCAGTGTAATCGTTGCACCAACCGGAACTTTTGTATCGCCCTGAATGCTGCTGATCGTAGCAATTCCATCATTCACATTCGGGTACTCAACGCCATCGATCTCAATGCTGACGATCTCAATGCCGTCACTATCGCAGTCTTCACTTCCCTGATCCGGATATTCCAGCGCAATCACAAAGGGGCTGAAGCTGGAGGTCTCGAAGGTCAGGGTGCCATTCTCATAGCTGACAACATCCAGTTTTTCCACGGTATTGTCGTCTTTCTGGTGGAGCACCTTCAATGCATCGGCAGTGAGCGCTCCCATTTCTTCCATTTCCGCAATATCCGGCAGTTTGTCCAGACCGGAGACGGTAACGGTGGCAACCTCGCCCTTGGCAGGCTGCACCTTTTCGCCCTTGGCGTTCTTGGGGGAGATCTTCAGACCCAGAATGGGAGCCATACTACCAAAATCATCCTCGTGGCTCTCATAGAAGCTCTCCATATCGTCATCACCCATGTGGATGACGCTGAGGCTATGGGCGGCAGAGGGCAGGTTTTTCACTTCCACCGGCAGATTGACGCTCTTCGTGTTGCCGTCCTCGTCCACGTAGGAAGCAGAGGCCTTGGCAGTCAGATCCACAGGCACGGGGTTCTTGTCCACCAGATCCTCGTGATCCACGTCCTCTTCCTCATCGGAGCCAACGGTGCCGTCCTTCCATGCGGCGTAGACGTTCACGGTGGTGGTCTTGTCGTCCAGAATGTTGCTGGTGGGGTCGGTAAGGTTCAGGCGCACCCGGTTGCCAAACTCGTCCAGCGTGTACCAGTAGTCAAACTGCCGCAGTTCGCCCTTGGGGTCCCGGTTGGAGGAGGGGTTCTCGATGTAGCTGCTGTAGTCCGCGATGGTCTCTGCCCGGGGCACAGCCTGAATGAAGTACAGGTTCCACAGAACCTCACCGTTCCGGGCCAGATACTCGCTCTCCGTCATATTGTTGATCTGTGCCTGAGCGGTAATGTCCTGCAGGTCAAGGGTGTTCAGCTCCCTCAGCCAGAAGCGGTAGACCACCATGTCCTGCAGCTTTTTGATCTCGTCGCCGGAAACGACCACTTTGTCATCAGGCTTTTCCACCACGTCGTCCTCGCCGGACCACTGGGTCTCGGTGCTGGAGCTGGGGTCGGTACTGGTGCTGGTGTCGTACTCAATGACGGTGCCCCACTCTGTTTCCTTAACGTTGGGGCCGCCGTCGAGGTTGTCCTCGCCGCCTTCCACAGGCCGGGTGGCAACTTCGTCCCCGCCGAAACCGGCAGCTTCACCGCCGTCTACAGGCCGGGTGGCTTCCTCCTCGCCGAAACCGGCAAATTCGTCGTCAGGATAGGATGCCTCGCCGTCATCTACGGGCCGGGAGGCCTCTTGATGAACCTGAGGATCGATCAAACCCTCCGTTGCAAACACCGGCACAAGGCAGGTGCAGATGACCGCAAGCGCCAGACAAAGCGCAAAAACGCGCTTCACCAGCCTATCTTTTTTTCCGTGATGATTTTTCCGCACAGTGGAGCCCTCCCTGCATCATAGTATTTTTGGCAAAACCGGAGGAAAAGATATCCAACTTTTGTCGGTTTTCTTTCCCTTGGCAGGTTATTTTTACCAGACACATCATTATTGTAATTATAGCATGTATATCCAGTATTTTCAATAGTGAAATTTTATTTTCCCTTCCCCTTCTCAGACAAAATATTCTGCGATATACAGCAAGTTATGAACCGCCGTAATATCATTGCTGGGAGTAGAACAGTCCGACTTATCCGCACGCCCGCCGCATTGATATATCACGCAGTTTTGTGTTGTATATTCGCAGTTTCACTCTCTATAATACATGAAACGCAGATTCCTTTCACTTTTTTTCGAGATTTTTTGAAAAAAGTTTTCGGAGCCCTCTCAGTCAAAGCCTGACGGCTTTGCCAGCTCTCCCAAAGGGAGAGCCAATTGCGGCTCGACCTTCAGCGGCATTTACCGCCCAAAAGCCTGCCCAAAGCTCCCGTTTCCCTTGCAGATGCGTTGGCTCCCCCCTCGGGGGAGCTGTCGAGCGAATGCGAGACTGAGAGGGCTTCCCCCACCAAAAAACGCCCCCATCACTCAAAGGAGCAATGGGGGCGCTTTACCATATTACAATGGGTTCCGCTTACTCAGCCTTGGGGGCTTCGGGAGCCTTTGCGGCGGGATCT
>ENA-OURZ01001617-OURZ01001617.1-human-gut-metagenome-genome-assembly--contig:-NODE-1617-length-24254-cov-8.251167_pt1 | contig 24254 bp, 25 predicted proteins | sample MGYA00242073_ERZ509195 | MGnify/ENA primary metagenome ERZ509195 (study PRJEB26280, sample SAMEA2338837) | human gut metagenome | biome: human gut; feature: human-associated habitat; material: faeces...
CGTTGACGGACTCGCCGCGCTGTGCCGCGTGCGCCTGAATGATTTCCTTCTTGCCCTTGGGCATACGGATTTTAATTTCGTCATAGTTGTTCTTGACGTACTTGTTGACAGCACGTTGCTGTGCCTTTGAAACGGCCATAAACGGTCTCCTTAAACTATATCAGTTCCATACTATTCTAATCGAAAAGCTATACTGGGTGCAATATACAAACTGCACATATAATGTACCCAATATTTGTTTGTTTTGTCTATTGAATATTGTACCCAATATGTTATAATGAGTATACAAAATAAAATAGCGGCAGTCAATGGAAGCGCCAACTCCCATTGACCTGAGCAGGTGAATGCCCACCTACACAACGGAAAAATTCCGCACCGCAGGGAGTAGTATATCCTATTTTGAAGGGATTTGCAAGTCCTCCCTGCGGACGGATACTCCGTCTCCTTGTTGTTTTTCAACGCACCGTGTAGGTATCCTGCACGGTGTTTTGTTTTGAATAAAACGAAAGGAGTACGCGGGATGTACGAGGACGACAAGTACAAGGTGACGATTGAAGTGACTGACTACGAATGGAAGGAACTCCTCCATATGTGTATCGACCTGCATATGTCGCCGGATGCGCTGGCAACGGCGTTTTGCAAGGAGGTTATCCGCCAGCAAGCCCTGCTGCGAATCATCGCAGCCGCGTTGGAGGAGAAGTACGACGGGATGCTGGACGACATCCGTGAGCTGTGAGAACAGCTCACCCCACCTGAAAAAATACGAAAGGACATAGAATTATGAATAACGAGAAGAAGACCCCCATCGGAGAGGAAATCATCCGTAATAATCCCACCGGTCACGGCTTGTTTGCCGGAATCGGGGACAACTTCAACAGCGTGGCGCAGGTCATCTGTGAGCTGGCAGATGATGCCATTTCCAACCTCCGCGCCAATAGCAACGACCCTGATTTGTCCATGACAGTGGTGTTGTCTTTTGAGGACTTGGGCGATGCGGTGAAAATCGGCGTGGTGGACGGCGGCACCGGCATTTCCGACTTGAACAGTGCCCTGACCATCGCCTGCCGGGACGGGGCGCAGACGCCACTGAACGAGCACGGCTTCGGGCTGAAGCACGCGCTGGCGTCCTGCGACAGCAGCCCCAGCCAGCAGTGGAGTATCCGGACGCGGACGAAAGGGGACGCGGCAGCAGACCGGTACCGCGAGGTTACGGCGCCTTACTCCATGGGCACTTCTGAGGAGGACAAGCCCATGAAGATGCGCTTTTACTCAGGTACGGGCAACCTGCCCCATGTCACCGGCACGGCGGTCTCCGTCCGCTGCCCTATGGTGAAGTTCCAAACGGTGAAGCCTGACCGCAAGGCAGCTCCCTCTGATTTCCACAGCCTCGTGCGGTATGTTATGGAGGAACTACGGTACGTTTACGCGGGTGTTCTGGCGGATACGGATATCGCCATGGAGGTGCTGGAGATCAGCGGCGGTGCAGAAGAACGGCACACACTGACGCCGCTGCTGCCGGCGTGGGAGCAGGGCAGCGTGAAGGATTATGGTGAGATTCCCTGCAATTTGGGTGGAGGCCCGCTGACCATCCGCTGCAAGTACGGCAACATCCTGCCCACCAAGGCAAACGCCGTCTACTATAAGTGCAATATGAGCTCCAGCGGTGTGGAGCTGCGTATCAACGGGCGTGCCATCGAACACGGGCTGTTCGACCGAGTTTGGGGTGAGGCTATTCACCCCAGCCAAAACCGCTTTCTTGTTCAGGTAGACCTGATTACGGACAATCCCGCCGCACTGCCCGCCACGAAGAACACGAAGACGTCCTTCTGTGAAGGTGACCCGCGCCTGAAAAATTTGCTCAGCTGGATAGCTTCTTATGTACCTGCCCCGGCAAAGGATGTGGACTCGGTGGAGCTGCGGTATATCAAGGCACTGACCGCCAAGCGGGAGAAGGACCCCTCCGCCCTGCGGGTGAGCCGCGAGGAGCCAGTATTTCAGAAAATCGGACTGAAGGCGAAGGTAGACCTCTTCGTGGGTTACATCGACCGTGTAGCCATCTACGAGGCCAAGGCAGGCAAGACGAAGGCACTGGATTTGTATCAGCTCCGCATGTATGTGGACGGCTGTGCGCTGGACAACAAGCCTGTGGACGAGGCCGTGTTGATTGCCAAGCGGCATTCGGCAGAGGTGCGGGAGCTGCGGGACATCCTGAATAGCCTGACCGCGCCTGACGGACGCCCCTACAACTTCCGGTTGGCTACATGGGACGAAGAGGGTATTGTCATTCAGCAGAGCGCGTAAGGCAAAGAAGGGGAAAAGTGTGCAACCATTGCACGCTTTTCCCGCCCTGCGCGGCACACGAATTCGATTGTGCGTGTGCGCCTGAATTGTATGGACCGAGGATACGGAGAACGACATGATTATCAAAAACGCCATCAAATGCAGAAAGTGCGGGGATGTTATAGAATCTACCTCGACACACGACCTCAAAATATGCTCGTGCGGTGCCTGTGCTGTGGATGGAGGACACGAATACCTGCGGCGTTCCGCGCCGTCGCTGGATGACTTCATCGACTTGAGCGTCGTCGAGCCGGAAGAACCCTCGGATACGCTGTTCTTTTCGTGAAAGCAGAGCAGCAGATCGCGGCGATACCGCGATCTGCTGTATTACTCCAGTATGTCATCTATGATAGCCGCCACGTGGTTGAGCTGCACGGCATTCAGCCGTTTCAGGCGGGACATCATTTCGGAGGCCTCCTTCGGCGCCTGCGTGTCGAAGTCGAAGAAATCACAGGGGGACACGTCAAGATATTCGCAGATATAGAAAAAACCGGTCATGGAGGGCAGCGTCTTCCCGCTTTCGATGTTGCTGATATACCCGGTGTTCTGTCCAAGAGACAGGCTCATCTCGCGTGCTGATACCCCTTTTTGGACTCGGAGCTGGGCCAGCCGCTTCCGCAGTGCGTTGTCGTATCCATAGCAGTTCATCTATACCACCTCAATGATATATTGTAACCGTTATGACTTCAATTATATTTGATTTGTGCCACCGTGAGTGCTATAATATCGGTTACAAACCCGATTGATACATTTATTTGACGGAATAAAAACGATGACAAGAATAATGCACGGCAAATACACAGCGAAGAAAGGACAAGAACTATGAAAAAGATGAAGAATTTTATCGCCCTGCTGCTGGCTCTGGTGATGACCATGAGTTTGATGGCCTGCGGCAACAAGACTGACGAGGAGACCAAGACCGGAGAGGATATCGGCTGTTACGTGCAGACCACCGAGTCCGGCGAGAAGGTTCTGGTGGATAAGGACGGCAACGCCGTGACCGACTACACGCTGGACGACGAAGGCAATGTGGTGGACGCGCAGGGCGTGGTGGTCGTCAAGGCGGCGGACATCACGGCTTTCGAGAAGTCCGAGGAAAAGGATGCGGAGAACAAGACCGACGCATCCGAGGCAGATACTCAGAAGCCTGAGGATACTGCAAAGCCCGATGGCGAGAACAAGCCCGACGCACAGAAGACGGACACCAAGGTGGATAACACCAAGAAGGACGAGACCAAGAAGGATGATGCCAAGCAGGAGACTCAGAAGCCCGCTGACAACAAGCAGGACACCACGAAGCCTGAGACCAAGCCCGAAACGAAGCCTGAGGTTAAGCCGGAGCCCCAGAAGCCCGCAACGCCCAGCTATGATAATGGTTCTCTGACCACCGCACAGGTGAAGGAGCTCCAGCGCTGGTACGGCGTCGGCGCGGACGGTCAGTGGGGTGCAGGCTCCAAGAAGGCCGCCGGTGGGCGCACCGCTGATGAGGCGTGGGCATATTACCAGAGCAACAAGAAGATTACCACACCCGAAACGCCCTCTGGTGGAAACACTGGAAACACTGGAAACACTGGAAACACTGGTAACACTGGCAGCACCGGTTCCACAGGCGGTGGGTCCACGACGCCTACTGTCCCCACACCCGCAACAAACATTGATTGGAACGCTGTAATTGCAGCCGGCAATGAGTATGGTAAGAGTGTGGGATTTGATTTGAGTCATCCCGAAGAGTGCCGCAGTTTTTCTCCTCCCGCCATTTTTGAAAACGAGGCTCTTCTTTATAAGTACCCTCCTACACAGGACAGTGCTATCAATGTTATGAAGGCTATGATTGATGATACGAAAGCCGCACTGGTGAAGGCTAATGGATTTACTCACATGGACGAGGGCGTAATTGGCGCTGATGGGCAGCCCTTTGCGAGTGGAATTAAGTGCGCTGTCGAAGTGGATTCTGATGGTTTTCATGTCCTGTATGTCTGGTACTTCTAACTCCTGACTTATGTTGTTTTCCTCGACTAAGGGAGTAGATGTCATTTTCTAAAAAACTCAAAACATCAAAGAGCCGAGATGCCATTTCAGAAACGAGGTGGTGTCTCGGCTTTTTTGTGTTTGAAATATGAACGGCTTCCTACGCTCTAATTTTGAAAACGGACGATGGACTCCGGAGGTTGAGGGGTGAGCTGCTGCAGTAAACTGTGTTGCGAGATGGAATGCCTCGGTTGGTCATCACGAATTCTATGTTTATTTTGTAGCGTAAGCTATTTGCTAAAACAGAAGAACAGCGACTTAGGTCGCTGTTCTTCTGTTGTTGTTCCCTTTTTGCCTCGAACAATGTGTTTTATTCGTTTTGCAAATTGTGTTCTTGGATGTGTTGACAATATGCGCGATTATGCTACCATAAAAACATGGAGGGCAATCCGCCTCCTTGTAATATCAGTTTCAAAATTGGCAATAACAAGAAACCGATAAATATAAGAAGGCTGGTTTTCTCTAAATTACATTCATTGAAAGGAGACAAAAATACCATGAAACACAAGAAAATGCGTGGCGTTGTTGCTATGCTGCTGACGCTGGTGATGGTGGTCGGAATGCTCCCGACATCCGTGTATGCGTCGGACGCGGATGGCGGCGGCGATTCGGTCGTTGTCGAAAGTGTTTCTGACCTTATAGAAGTATCAAGTGTAAATTAAAGCCACCTGCCGGAGAAGCAGGTGGCTCTTTTGCTATGCGAAGCGAGATGTTGGTTAAGCCTCAGGCACGCGGAGTACCTCCTCCTGCGCGGCGGCGATCAGCAGCGTGCGGAGATGCATCCGCATGGGGACTCAGGTGGGGCGTGGCAAGCCAAGGTATGCGCCTTCCGACTGTGCCGAGGGCGCAAGAAGCATCTCAAAGCATAGCCGGTGCGTTGTGAATAAACTCCCGATGCAAAAAAGCATTATGCAGTTGACTTTCACGCTGGTTTTGCCGTATAATATCAGCGTGAAAGTTGGTGATAGGCTTGAAAAACGATGTAATCGAAAAACTGTCTCTTGAAAACCAAGGTGTTCTGAAAACCTCCGATGTTTTGGCTGCCGGTGTCACGAAAGACGCTTTCTATCGGTATATAAAGGAAAGAGGGCTGGAAAAGGTCGCACACGGTGTTTATGTGTCTCCCGATGTGTTCCCGGATGAGATGTACCTGCTGCAAGCGCAGTTCCCAAAAGCAGTCTTCTCACATGAAGCGGCGCTATATCTGCACAACCTCGCCGAGAAGGAGCCGCTGCCGTTTTCTGTTACTGTTGCGGCAAATTACAACAGCAGAGGATTGGTGGAAAAGGGTGTAAAGGTCTATTATACAAAAGCGGACTGGTATGCCATGGGTATCTGTCTGATTTCTTCAAATGGCGGCCATTTTGTCCATGCCTATGATATGGAGCGGACGATTTGCGATATAATCCGCAAGCGGTCAGACATGGACAGCGCAGCATTCAACTATGCAATAAGGGAATATATGAAAAAGAAAGACAAAAATCTTGTCAACTTAAGCCATTATGCATCGGTCATGCGAATGGAAAAACAAGTGAACGAGGTGATGGGGGTGTTGTTCTGATGATTAAGACTTCACGGCAGCTTAAGGACAAAGTCCGAAACATGGCACGAGGAGATAGTGCCAAGGCACAACTACTGATACGCAATTATGGTATGGAACGATTCTTAGAGCGAGTATCTCTGTCGGAGCATAGGGATAATTTCATCTTAAAGGGTGGGATGCTTGTATCTGCCATGGTGGGCCTTGAAAACCGCGCCACTATGGATATTGATACGAGTATTCGCAATATGCCGCTGGATACGATAGCCGCAAAAGCAATGGTTGAAGAAATCATTGCTGTGCCTGTTGATGACAATATCCGCTTTGAAATCAATGATTTTGGGACGATTATGGATGATGCGGAGTATAGCGGTGTCCGTATTTCCCTCAATGCGTTTTTAGACGCAACTCGAATACCGCTGAAAATCGATATATCCACGGGAGACGCGATTACGCCAGCCGCTGTCATCTACCAATACAAGTTGATGTTCGAAGAGAGGTATATCACTCTTTGGGCGTATAACCTTGAAACGGTGCTGGCGGAAAAGATAGAAACGGTATTGTCGCGCTCGGTTCTGAATACGCGGCTGCGCGATTTTTACGATTTGTATGTTCTGCAGGATACAGGACTGGAGATTGACAAAGCCACCCTTGCGGCAGGCCTTACTGCGACTGCCCGCAAACGAGGCAGTGAGCAGGCACTGGCACTATATGAGCGAACGCTTGATGAAATTCGAATAAGCCCCCTGATGCGGGAACAATGGAAAAGATACCAAGAAAAAAACAACTATGCAGCAGGTATTGTTTGGGATGATGTGATAAGTGACATTCGTGCTCTTTGCGATGACTGCTGCAAGTAGCACCTATTCATGAGGTACACGCTTTGCGCCCGTACAGTGGCTCAGACGGGTGGATAAGCGTGGGCTACCCGTATGCTCCTTGTCCTACTGGCCCTCGCAGTATGGCTCAGAAAAGCTCTAAGGGACAGTTGATGCTTTGCAGAAGACTCTCAGACAAAAACAGGAAGGAGTGGAACTCCTTCCTGTTTTTGCCTTCTATTTTCATTTATAGATTTCGCTATCGACCTCACCGCAAAAAGCTGTTCAGATTAGATGAAGCCTCAGGCACGCGAAGCACTTCGCCTGCGCCGGTGATCAGCGGCGTGCGGGGGTGCACTCGCATAGCGGCTCAGGCGCGGCGTGGTAAGCGAAAGATGTGCTGCTCTGCCTGAACCCATTGCGGTGCGGTGCGGCGGGAGCTGGGGGGTGTAGGGGTTGTGTAGATCAAGCGGATGCTCCGCGTTCGCTCCGCACCATGCGTAAAGGATAGCCGTCATTGTGGGCCGTTTTGCAGACAATGTGCGCCGTACTCGCCCAGCCGTTATCGCGGGCGAAGCTCCTCAGCACGTTCTGCAGGTTGGTGATGCGGCTCTGCCCGTCGCTGCGTGTATCCCTGTGACACGACAAAGTGAGCGTCTGTGCGTCTTCAAGGAGAGAACTCCAATAAGGCGCGACCGGCCAGCGGCACTTGTTGCTGTCTGTAGGCTGGGGCTGCAGAAAAACGAGGTACTTTTTGAGAACAGAGGAAAAAATGTGAGGGATAGATAACCCAGACTTTACAACGGTATCGGCATAAGTGTCCCGAAGCTGCAGCTCCACGCGAATCCAATGTTCGCCCAAGCCACCCTGCTCGGCATCCTTGTCATAGATACGGATGTTCGTACAGGAGCTCTTCGCGCCGAAATAAAGGGACATTCCCATGATATTCTCCTTGTGAGAGCGATGCTCCGCAGTATAGGAGAGGAGGGAACGGTAATTGGCTACATCACGGTCGCACTTCATCTGCTGCATATCAAGGAGGCCGGTGCGGTCGTCAAAAGCGATGTCCAGCCGCGTCATATGGCCTTCTCCGCCCCGGATAATCCCAAAGAGGTCGGCCCAGCCAATAGAAGAGTTATTTTCAAATTCCCGGCAGCCCTGAGAGGTCAAAGTAACAAATACTCCGCGCTCATCGTAATTGTCGTATGCGATAGAGATGTTCCCCGCCCGCTGGATGTGCGCGTACGGATAGTGTCCAGCCTTCGTAGTCCAAGTAGAGGCCGAGAGGCCGAGTGCATGAATTGCCTCTGACACCGTCTTGGTGTCCCATACAAACGTTACATAGTCAATAGTTATTGTGTTCATAAAATCAGCTCCTTATTATTTTAGGTATTCTTTTGTATTCATTACCCCTCTGTTAGTGAGGGGTAGGTCACCGGCGAATTTTTGACCCGCCGGTGACCATGCTGGTGGTTAGCATTGACCGGTAGCACCAAATCCGCTTTGGCTCTGAGTCTTTACCCATTCGTCGAGAGCCTCGACGGGAATGACAATCCGGCGTCTTAACCGGAGTGCGGGGAAATTTCCGTCCTTAATCATTTTGTAGACGGTAGGCCTTGACACGCCGAGCGCCTCGGCGGTCTCGGTAATTGAAATGGCACGATTGTTCATAATGTTCCTCCTACAAAAATATTTTTTGTAAACGCATGATAACACATAATTTTGAATCCTGCAATAGAAATTTTCGAGCAAGAATAAATAATATTTTATTTGACATGGTGGCGTGAAAGGAGTATAATGAAATGCGTAAAGGGCGTATTTTACCGTGAAGGAGCAACGCTACTATAAATCCACCAAAAGAAGGAAAATCAAAAATATGGGGAATATAAAAAACACAAATAAGTATAGCAGCGATGAATTTGTAAAGCGATTTTCTTCGTTGATTGCTGAATCTGGAAAGAACGGCGTTGAGGTAGCTGAAATGCTGGGGGCTTCTCCGGCGGCTGTGGCAACATGGCGTCAAGGGAAAGCCTTGCCGGGCGCAGACGCATTGCGGCGAATCGCGCTGGCGTTCAACGTGACCGCTGATTATCTGCTGGGTATCTCGGAGAACAAAGCAGATGCCGCGCAAATCGTGCATGATTACACAGGACTATCGGCAGAGGCAGCAGTTACGCTGCATGATGTGAATGTCATAAGAAACGGCTTGCCACATAAGGTCTATATGACTTTTTTCAGTGAACTAATTACAAGCAAGGAGTTCTACACGGCTTTTATGGCATTAGTAAAAAAAGATATTGAGTACAAAGAGTTCGTTCGCAATTACCCCGTGGAGAAGGTAAGAGCGGAATTAGGAGATACCTTCGATTCCCGTGAAATAGAGCAAATCAAAGAAATAGCAAAGGGCAAAAAAGAACTGGAACTTTCAGAGTATTATGTGGAAAGAGCAATACGAGAAGTCCTTTGGAACCGCCGTAGTTACTCAAGCGTACTTTTGGATGGCTATTCAGATTTAATATGGAGAACCATGTTTGATGAAACGGTTGAAAAGAAAATGAGCAAGGAGGAGTGACGCACCGCAAATTGCACCCAAGCAGAACCACAACTTAATCTTCATCCTTTATTTAACCCACACGATTTTGTTGAAGGCGAATATCCTCTTACTGGGCAGTTAGTCACAGCAGGGACGAATTCGCAGATGATTATTTCTATGGCACTCTGGCACTAATGCCGTTATTTCTAATACATTTCATTAGAAGGGATGAAGAACTATGAACAAAAAGTGTTCTGACAGAGACGGCATTAGCGTTTTTAAGCGGAAGGACGGTCGTTATGAGGCGCGCGTTCTTGATACGCGGCGGTTCGGCAGCGATGGCAAGAGGAAATACAAGAGCTTCTATGGTGCAACAAAAAAGGAGGCGATGGACAAAGCCATTGCCTTCCTCTACGAAGTAAAACAGGGCGCCTACTGTGATGAGAGCACAGTAACGGTTGCAGAGTGCGTAAATGAGTGGTTCGAAAAAAGAATAAAAATGAAGCGAGAGCCGCTGACCGTTGCAAGTTATACTGGCATTATCAAAAATCATATCAACCCTAATTTGGGCGGGATTCGTGTGCAGAGCTTGCAGCCGGGCGACATCGAAGATATGGCAGAAACGCTGTCAAAGAAAAAACTCTCCCCGAAGACCGTCAAGAATGTCATCACGGTGCTCCATACGGCTTTAGCTTATGCCATTAAGAAGGGCATCATTGTTAAAAATCCCTGCGAAAATTTAGACATTGAAAAGTGCAAAAAACATAAAATTACTCCGCTGCTTGACGATGAAATTCCGGCATTTCTGAAGGCCATCGAAGCGGACCCGGAGTTCAAAAACGCTTACGCTTTTTGCCTTTTCACCGGTATACGCGAGGGAGAGTGTCTTGGACTCACGTGGGACAAGGTGGACTTCAAAGGCAAGTGCATTACTGTTGAGCAGCAGCTCCAGAAGGACCGCCAAAAGAGCGGTACATACTTCATCAAAAATGCGACAAAAACGAAAAAGCAGCGCACAGTTTACTTAACGGAGGATGCGGTAGCCTGCTTGGAAGACGAGAAAAAGCGGCAGGAAGAAAACGCGAAGCTGGCTGGCGAATTGTGGGACAACGAGTGGAACTTGGTTTTCACAAACGACCTTGGCCGGTATATAGTCCCGATGACATTTTACAAGCACTTCAAAAGAATTGCCGAAAAAATTGGCCGTCCGGATTTGCGCCCCCACGACCTGCGGCACACCTTGGCCACTGTTGCGATCGCCAGCGGCTCGGACGTGAAATCCTTGCAGGATATGCTGGGTCACACCACGGCAGCGATGACGCTTGACGTGTACGCCCATCCTTCGGACAAGCGGCAACGCGAGGTGGTGGGCGGTATACAGGAACGGTTTAGAGGACTCGCCAAAGGCGAGGAAAAACAGGGTCAGTAACCACGTTTGTGGTCAAAATCATGGTCAAATCCCCATTTTGACGCAGAAGAAAACCCTGTAACCGGCATGGTTACAGGGTTTTTCACTGGCGCAGTGGGAGGGATTCGAACCCTCGTGCCGCTTTTGACGACAACACGATTTCCAGTCGTGCTCGTTATGACCTCTTCGATACCACTGCATATTCAATTTGCTGACAAACAGCATGGACTATTATACCAAAAATGCGCATTTTGTCAAGATGGAATTTTTCGCGGGAGGCAGAAAATTTGGCGGGCGGGCAGAGGTTTACATAACCTTTGCCCGCCCGTGCGATACCGTGTGCTATTGCAGCCTGGAGCAGACCTCGTCCACGGCCTCGTCCAGAGCGCAGGACAGGCGGTGCATGGCTTTGCCGGCCTGCGTTTTCCTGAACTTGGGCGAGGGGCGGAGGGCTGTGTCCAGCAGGACGCCGGTGGCCACACCGACGACCATGCCGCGCATAAATGTGCCTATTTTCATGATCTGTCACTCCTTTTCCGGCTTGGAGATAGTTTGCCCGCCGGATGGGGAAAAATGCGAAAATACCGTCGGTGTTTCTTGCCAAATGCCGCGGGAGCGCTTATAATATACAATCGAATAAATATGGTGCTTCGCTTGTCCGCCGGATGAGCGGCGCGCCTGACAGAAGGAGACGGCTATGCTTGACATGGAATTGCAGCGGCGCATCCGCGAGAGGAAAACGCCGCTGGCGCTGACGCTGGCGCCCGATCCGGCGCGGCTCAGCGAGAAGATATTGAAAAATTTCACCGACATGTTCGGCGACACGCCTATGGCGCAGGCGGAAGCCCTGCGCTACCACGGCACCACGCTGCTGGACGCGGCGGAGGGCAGGCTGCCCGCCGTGGTCATACAGGGCGGCGCGTACCTGAGCCGGGGCATGATGGGCGCGGATGTGCTGGCCAATCTGATCTCCGCGGCCCACGCCAAGGGGCTGTATGTGATCCTGGACATGGAGGCGGCGGCGCCCGGCTGCTGGGCGGCATACGGCGCGGACGCCGTCACCGTGTCGCCCTACGGCGGCAGCGCCTGCCTGGAAGCGGGTGGCATGCTGCCTATCGCGGCGGTGCGCACCGGCGGGCAGGTACAGACGCTGGTGGCAGGCGACCGGGCGCTGTGGCTGTCCGTGGCGGAGCAGATGGCGCGGCGGGGCGCGGCGCTGTCGGTGTCCACGGGGTACAGCCTTGACGTGCGGGATGTGCGGCGGGTCTGCCCCAATGCCTTCCTGCTGCTGCCGGACTGCGATGGCGAGAACGCGCTGCCGGCCTTTGACGACATGGGACACGGCGCGCTGCTGACGGACAGCTGCCTGCAATACGAGTCCGACCCCGCCGCCGCCATAGAGCGGGCGGTGAAGGAGCTGAAGCAGTGGGTGACGGTGGTATGACGAAGCTGTATCTGATCCGCCACGCAGAGGCGGAGGGCAACCTGTACCGCATCGCCCACGGGCACTGCAACGGGCTTATCACCAACTACCGGGGCTATCAGCAGATCGACGCGCTGCGGGAGCGGTTCCGGGATGTGGACATCGACGCGGTGTACAGCAGCGACCTGTACCGGACGCAGATCACCGCCAGGGCGATCTGGCTGCCCAAATCGCTGCCTTTGCAGATGGAGCCGGCCTTCCGGGAGATCTGCATGGGACCGTGGGAGGATCACACCTGGCACGAGCTGAACGTGAAGTACCCGGAGGAGATGTACAACTTCAACCGCCGCGCCGATCTGTGGCGCGTGCCGGGTGCGGAGACGGCGCAGCAGGTGGTGGATCGGTTCATCCCGGCGCTGGAGCGGGTGGCGCGGAGGCACGAGGGCGGCGCCGTGGCGGTATTTTCCCACGGTATGGCGCTGCGGACGGTGCTGGGCGTCCTGCAGGGACAGACGCTGGCGCAGGTGGGGCAGACGTCCCACGGGGACAACACGGCGGTATCGCTGCTGGAATGGGACGGCGCGTCGTTCCGGGTGGTATACCGGGACGACAACAGCCATCTGGTGGAGCGCGGGCTGTCCACCTTCGCCAGGCAGAGCTGGTGGAAGGACAAGAATATGGTGGAAACCGGCGAGGGCTACGCGCCGCTGCCGGAGGACAGGCGGGCGGAATGGCACATTCCGGCGGGCAGCCAGGCCACCGGCGTGTGGTACGGCGATGCGCTGATCGGCGCATTCGCTCTGGCAGACGAGGGCAACGCCCTGCGGCTGACGCAGTACGCCCTTGCCCCGGAGTGGCGCGGCAAGGGGCTGGGCATCCCGCCCATGGGACAGGTCATCGACGCCTGCCTGAAAAAAGGCCGTCCCGCCCTGCGGATCAGCTGCCCGGATAAGGTGCTGCGCCCCTTCTTCGCGCGGCTGGGCTTCCTTCCCACCGCCGGAGAGGATATGGAAAAGGATGTAAGGCGCATACTGCCGCCGGTGCCGGCGGCGTACCGGCCATAGGCGGAGGGATATTTTCCGCCGATACTTCGCTGCGCCGGACAGGACTGAGGAATAGAGGATGGAAAGTGTGAGATATGGAAAAAGGAATTGAATTTCTCCCCGTCAGCCGGGAGGACATGATCGACCGGGGCTGGTACTACTACGATTTTCTGGTGGTGACGGCGGACGGATACATCGACCATCCCAGCTTCGGCACCACGCTGATCGCGCGGCTGCTGGAGAGCAAGGGCTACCGGGTGGCCATCCTGCCCCAACCGGACTGGCACTCGGCGGAGGCCTTCCGCGCCATGGGCAAGCCCCGGTACGGCGTGCTCATCGGCGGCGGGAATCTGGACTCCATGGTGGCGCACTACACGGTGGCCAAGCGCCGCCGCACCCGTGACCTGTACAGCGAGGGCGGGCAGATGGGCAAGCGCCCCGACCGCCCCACCATCGTGTACGCCAACCGCGCGCGGGAAGCCTTCCCGGACACGCCCATCGTCATCGGTGGGCTGGAAGCGTCCCTGCGGCGCTTCGCCCACTACGACTACTGGGACGACAGGGTGCGCCGCAGCATCCTGTTCGACGCACCCGCCGACCTGCTGGTGTACGGCATGGGCGAGAGCGCCACGGTGGAGATCGCCCGGCGTCTGGCGCGGAAAACGCCGCCGGCGGATATCACCGACGTGCCCGGCACGGCCTATATCACCGACGCGGTGGGCGAGCTGAAATTCCACCGGGCAGACTGCCCCTCCTACGAGGCGGTGTGCGCCGACAAGACGGCCTACGCCCGCGCTACGAAGGTGGAATACGACGAGCACGACCCCATCCGGGGCTGCGCCGTGGTGCAGCCCTGCGAGGGGCGGTATCTGGTGGTGAATCCCCCGGCGCGTCCTCTGCGGCGGGAGGAGCTGGACGCGCTGTACGCCCTGCCCTATACCCGCGCCGTTCACCCCATGTATAAGGAGGGCATCCCCGCCATCGAGGAGGTACAGTTCTCCATCACCCACAACCGGGGCTGCTTCGGCGGGTGCAACTTCTGTGCGCTGGCCTTCCACCAGGGGCGGATGGTCACCAGCCGCTCCATCGAATCGGTGCTGGAGGAGGCGGAGCTGCTGACCCACGAGCCGGGGTTCAAGGGCTACATCCACGATGTGGGCGGCCCCAGCGCCAACTTCCGCCACACCAGCTGCCAGAAGCAGAAACGCTGCGGCATGTGCAAGAACCGCAGCTGTCTTGCGCCGGAGCCGTGCCCCAATCTGGACGCGGATCACTCGGAATACACGGAGCTGCTGCGGCGCATGCGGGAGATACCGGGCATCAAGAAGGTGTTCGTCCGCAGCGGCATCCGGTACGACTACATGCTGCAGGACAAGGACAGGTCGTTCTTCAAGGAGCTGGTGCAGTACCACATCTCCGGCCAGCTGAAGGTGGCGCCGGAGCACTGCGTCAGCTCGGTGCTGGACTATATGGGCAAGCCCCATTTCGACGTGTTCCTGAAGTTCTGGCGGCAGTATCAGAAGCTCAACGAGGAGCGGGGCACGGAGCAGTACCTGGTGCCGTACCTTATGTCCAGCCACCCCGGCTGCACCCTCAGCGACGCGGTGGAGCTGGCGGAGCTTCTGCACAAAAACGGCAGAACGCCGGAGCAGGTGCAGGACTTTTATCCCACGCCCGGCACGCTGTCCACCTGCATGTACTACACGGGTATCGACCCGCGGGGCATGTCGGAGGTCTATGTGGCCCGCGACCCCAAGGACAAGGCCATGCAGCGGGCGCTTTTGCAGTGGTCGCGGCCGGAGAAGCGGGCGCTGGTGGTGGAGGCGCTGGAGGAGACGGGCCGCACCGATCTCATCGGCTATGAGAAGAAGTGCCTGATCCGTCCCCGCAAGGGCGAGCCCTACGGCCAGCCTTCGGCAAAGCCTGAAAAACCGGAGAAGCCGGAGCGCCAGCCCCGCCGGAAAAAGGAGACATCCGGCAACCGGGGACGCCGGGGCACGCCCACGGCGAAGCAGCCGGTGCAGAAGGGCAAGATGTCGCCCCGGAAAAAGGCCGCCTTCGCCAAAAAGCGAAACGGGAAATGAGCGAAGAGGCAGCGCCCTGCATAGCGGGGTGCTGCCTCTTTTGTCAGAATGCGCAAACTGATAAAACTTTTGTCGGATTTTATGGAATGTTGTGACGCTTACGACGAAAAAATACTTGTGCTGTAGTGGAATTTCTAATATAATAAAAAGGAAGTGTCAAGATGCCGATATCGGATGTTAAGATTTTGCTAAAATCAGGACGTTCGATGGAAGCGCCGTGCCGCTTCTGCCGTACATGAAACGACACGGCACAAAAATTTTACCGGATGTAAAAGGTGAAAGACGAATGGAAAAAAAGAGGAAAATCAGGTTCATCGTGGTGTGGCTGCTGATCACCGCGGCGTTCCTGGCCGGTTCTCTGCTTGTCCCCGGACACGGCAAGTCGGAGTCGGTGCAGGAGGCCATGCGTGACGCGGTGCTCCACGGGACGAACCGCATCAGCCTGTTTGGGCTGAAGGACGTAAATCCGGCGTACATCTCGTCGCTGGTGGTGGTGGGAGCGATCCTGCTGGCAGCGCTGCTGCTGCGGATCTTCGCCATCCCCCGGTTCAAGATGGTGCCCGGCAAGCTCCAGATGGTGCTGGAGACGGCGGTAGGAATGTTCGACGGCATGGCCAAGGGCAACAGCCCCCACCGCAACAAGTTTCTGGGCGCCTACATTTTCGGCGCAGGCGTGTACATTTTCATCGGCACCCTGTTTGAGCTGTTCGGCTTCCAGGCCATCACCACCAACGGGCACACCATCGCGCTGCCCGCCCCGCTGTCGGACGTGAATGCGGCCATCTCACTGGGCTGCCTGTCCTACGGCGTCATTCTGGTCGGCGGCATCATCGCCAACGGTGCAAAGGGCGCGGGCAAGGCACTGAAGGATTTCTCCCTGCCCATCTCCATGAGCTTCCGTATGTTCGGCGCGCTGCTCAGCGGCCTGCTGGTGACGGAGCTGGTGTACTACTATGTGTCCCTGAGCTTCGTTGTGCCGGTGGTGGTGGGCGTGCTGTTCACGCTGCTCCACGCGCTGATCCAGGCCTACGTGCTGACCACGCTGACCTCCATGTTCTACGGAGAGACTACGGAAAAGCACGCACCCAAGCCCAAGAAAAACAAAAAAATCAAAGCTGAAGCTGTAAATAACTGACGGAGGAAAGAGATATCATGAAAAAACTGTTCAACAAGAAGGCCTTTGCCCTGCTGCTGTGCCTGGTGCTGGCACTGACCGCCCTGCTCACCGTGACCGCGTTCGCCGATACCGCGCCTGCCGACGGCACCGCCGCCCAGACCGAGGAAACGGCCGACAGCGGTGTAAGCGCCAAGGCCATCGCCTCCGGCATCGCCATCGGTGTGGCCGCCGCCGGCGGCGCCATCGGTATGGGTATGGCCATCGCCAAGTCCGCCGAGGGCATCGCCCGCCAGCCGGAGGCCGAGGGCAAGATCCGTACCACCATGATGCTGGGTCTGGTGTTCCTGGAAACCGCCATCATCTATGCCCTGCTGGTGGTCATCCTGATCATCTTTGTGCTGTAAGGAACGGGGAGAGACGCTATGAATATCCCTCTGAATATTGATTGGCAGCAGATACTGCTGCACTTCTTCAACTTCTCTATTCTGGTGGGCGGGCTGTATCTGCTGCTGTTCAAGCCGGTGAAAGGCTTCATGGCCAAGCGCGAGAAGCACTATGCCGACATGGAGAGCGCCGCGCAGGAGCGGGAGAAGTCCACCGCCGATCTGGAGGCCGCCATGCGCCAGCGCGAGGCGGAGTTCGACGCCGCGCTGGAGGAAAAGCGCGCCGCCGCCGCCAAGGAAGCGGAGAGCTTTGCCCAGCAGCAGCGTGACGCCGCACGGGTGCAGGCGGACAAGATCCTGTCCGATGCCAAGGCCGCCGCGGAGAGCGAGCGCCAGAAGATCGTGGCGGAGGCCAACCGCGAGGCGGTGGCCATTGCCGAGGACGCCATGGAGAAGATCCTGGCAGCCCAGACTGCCAAGGCTTACGACTCCTTTGTGAACGCAGCGGAGGAGGAACACCATGAACACGACTGATGCTCGCCTGACGGCAAGACTGTTCAGCGCCGCGGCGCCGGACAGCGCACAGAAGGCCAAGCTGGAGGACGTGCTGTCGAAGAAATACGGCAAGGCCATTGATCTGGTCTGGCAGGAGGATCGCACCGTTGTGGGCGGCTTCCGCATCGAGCTGGGCACCGAGATCATCGACTGGACGGCGGAGGGTCGCCTGAGCCAGCTGAAGGAAAGGCTGGTGGAGCTGAAGCCCGGCGCCGGTTCCGTGATCCCGCTGATCCGGGACGCCGTGCGCAGCTGGGTGCCGGAGGTATGCGCCCGCGAGGTAGGCAGCGTGCTCACCGTGGCGGACGGCATCGCCTATGTGGGCGGGCTGGAAAACGCCACCTACGGCGAGATCCTGCTGTTCGAGGGCGGCATCCGCGGCATGGTACAGGAGCTGCGCCCCGGCCGCATCGGATGCATCCTGTTTGGCCGCGTGGAGGAGGTCAGCGAGGGCACGGCGGTATACCGCACCGGTAAGACCGCCGGTATCGGCGTGTCCGACGCTATGATCGGCCGCGTGGTGGACGCGCTGGGCGCACCCATCGACGACGCGGGCGACATCCGGGCGGACGAGTACCGCATGATCGAAAGCCCCGCCCCCGGTATCATCGACCGCCAGCCGGTCAACACCCCCATGCAGACCGGTATTCTGTCCATCGATTCCATGTTTCCCATCGGACGCGGTCAGCGTGAACTGATCATCGGCGACCGCCAGACCGGTAAGACCGCTATCGCCATCGACACCATCCTGAACCAGAAGGGCAAGGACATGATCTGCATCTACGTGGCTATCGGCCAGAAGGCCAGCTCCGTGGCGCAGATCGCCGAGCTGCTGCGCCGCCACGATGCCATGAGCTACTCCATCATCGTCTGCGCCGGCGCCGGCGAGTCCGCCTCCATGCAGTACATCGCGCCCTATGCCGGCGCCGCCATCGGCGAGTACTTCATGAACAAGGGCAAGGATGTGCTGATCGTCTACGACGACCTGTCCAAGCATGCCATCGCCTACCGCGCCCTGAGCCTGCTGCTGGGACGTTCTCCCGGCCGCGAGGCCTACCCCGGCGACGTGTTCTATCTGCACTCCCGCCTGCTGGAGCGCGCCGCGCGCCTCAGCGACGAGCGCGGCGGCGGCAGCATGACCGCCCTGCCTATCGTGGAGACACAGGCGGGCGACGTGTCGGCCTACATCCCCACCAACATCATCTCCATCACCGACGGCCAGATCTTCCTGGAGAGCAGCCTGTTCTTCTCCGGACACCGCCCGGCGGTGAACGTGGGTCTGTCCGTGTCCCGTGTGGGCGGCGCGGCGCAGACCAAGGCCATGAAGAAGGCCGTGGGCACCCTGCGCCTCGATCTGGCGCAGTACCGCGAGATGGAGGTGTTCACCCAGTTCTCCAGCGATCTGGACGAGGAGACGAAGAGCCAGCTGGCCTACGGCCAGAGCCTGATGTACATTCTGCGTCAGGGGCGCAGCGCACCGCTGAGCCAGGCGCAGCAGATCGTCACGCTGGTGACGGCTATGGCGCACATCTATCAGCAGGTGCCGGTGGCGCAGGTGTGCCAGCTGCGGGACTTCCTGCTGGGCGAGTTCGCCGTCAGCCGCCAGACGCTGATGCTTCAGCTGGAGCAGGGCGCGGCGCTGACCGACGAGCTGCGCGGGCAGATCAACGACTTTGCAAAGACGGCGCTGGAGAAATTCAAGCGCACAGGCGGGCGGTGAGCGCATGGCGAGCACCAGTGAGATCCGCCGGCGCATCGGAAGCGTGCGGCAGACCCAGAAGATCACCCACGCCATGTATCTGATCTCGCAGGCCAAGCTGCGCAAGGCCAAGCAGGAGCTGGATAACACCCGCCCCTACTTTCAGGCGCTGCAAACGGAGATCGGCCGCGTGTTCAACGCCGACAGCACCATCGAGAGCCGCTATCTGATCCCGGCAGACCCCAACACAAAGCCCCTGCCCGGCGTGCCGGCGTGTCTGCTGATCACGGCGGACAAGGGACTGGCCGGCGCCTATAACCAGAATGTCATCCGCCAGGGGCAGCAGCTCATGGCGGAGCATCCGGGCACGGCGCTGTATGTGGTGGGCGAATACGGCCGCCGCTGGTTCGCCCAGCGGGGCGTGCCCGTGGAAAAGAGCTTTCTCTACACGGCGCAGAACCCCACGCTGGACAGGGCACGGCATATTGCCGAGCTGCTGCTGGATCGCTTTGACGCGGGCGAGATCAACTCCGTCTGGATCATCTATACCGACATGAAGAACGGTCTGGAGGCCACGGTGCATCAGGCGCAGGTCATGCCCCTGCACCGGGAGCGCTTCCACGCGGCAACGGCGGCGACCGCCGGCGACGCGGTGTATGAGTTCGTGCCCAGCGCCAAGGCGGTGCTGGACAACGCCGCCCGCAGCTGCCTGACCGGATACATTTACAGCGCGCTGGTGGACAGCTTCTGCAGCGAGCAGAGCGCCCGCATGACCGCCATGAACGCGGCGGATCAGAACGCGGAGGAGCTGCTGAAGGACCTGTCCGTCCAGTACAACCGGGCGCGCCAGGCCGCCATCACCCAGGAGATCACCGAGGTCTCCGCCGGTGAGCGCGCCCAGCGCAGCAAGAAAGAAAAGGAGGGCTGACCTCAATGAAACAAGGTATTATCACGGGTATTTCCGGCCCCGTGATCGACGTACAATTCCCTGAAGGGAGCCTGCCCGCCATCAACGAGGCACTGACCGTGGAAGCCAACGGCCAGCGCTACACCATGGAGGTGGAGCAGCATCTGGAGAACAAGACCGTCCGCTGCGTCATGATGGCAGGCAGCGACGGGTTGGGCCGCGGCCTGACCGTCACCGCCACTGGCCACGGCATCGTGGTGCCTGTGGGCGAAAAGACGCTGGGGCGCATGTTCAACGTGCTGGGCGATCCCATCGACGGCGAGCCGCCGGTGGACGAGAGCGTTCCCCGGTGGGAGATCCACCGCGCCGCCCCTACCTTCGCCGAGCAGATGCCCGCCGCCGACATTCTGGAGACGGGTATCAAGGTCATCGACCTGATCGAGCCGTACCCCAAGGGCGGCAAGATCGGTCTGTTCGGCGGCGCCGGCGTGGGCAAGACCGTGCTCATTCAGGAGCTGATCCACAACGTGGCCATGGAGCACGGCGGCTATTCCATCTTCACCGGCGTGGGCGAGCGCAGCCGCGAGGGTAACGACCTCTGGGGCGAGATGCGCGAGTCCGGCGTGTCCGACAAGACCGCCCTGGTGTTCGGCCAGATGAACGAGTCCCCCGGCGTCCGTATGCGCGTGGCGCTCAGCGGCCTGACCATGGCGGAGTATTTCCGCGACGAGGAGCACAAGGACGTGCTGCTGTTCATCGACAACATCTTCCGTTTCGTGCAGGCGGGCAGCGAGGTGTCCACCCTGCTGGGACGTATGCCCTCCGCCGTGGGTTATCAGCCCACGCTGGCCGGCGAGATGGGCGCTTTGCAGGAGCGCATCACCTCCACCAAGAACGGCTCTGTCACCTCCGTGCAGGCGGTGTATGTGCCCGCCGACGACCTGACCGACCCCGCCCCGGCTACCACGTTCTCTCATCTGGACGCCACCACGGTGCTCAGCCGTAAGATCGCCGAGCAGGGTATCTATCCCGCCGTGGATCCGCTGGAGTCCACCTCCCGCATTCTGGAGCCGGACATCGTGGGCGAGGAGCACTACAACATCGCCCGCGCCGTCCAGTCCACCCTGCAGAAGTACCGGGAGCTGCAGGACATCATCGCCATCCTGGGTATGGAGGAGCTTAGCGACGAGGACAAAAAGACCGTCGCCCGCGCCCGCCGCATCCAGCGCTTCCTGTCCCAGCCCTTCTATGTGGCCGAGAAGTTCAGCGGCGCTCCCGGCGTGTTCGTGCCCCTGCACGAGACGCTGCGCGGCTTCAAGGAGATCCTCTCCGGCGCCATGGACGACTATCCCGAGGCGGCCTTCTTCAACGCCGGCACCATTGACGACGTGAAGCGCAAGGCCGAGCAGCTGAAGAAAGGCGGCATGTGATGGCCGCCGCGTTTCAGCTGGATGTGCTGGCCGCCAGCGTGCCCTTCTTCCGGGGCAAGTGCGTGTCGGTGGTGATCCCCACCACCGATGGCGAATACGGCGTGCTGGCTGGCCACTGCAACACAGTGGGCGCCGTTACCGCCGGCGAGCTGCAATTTGAGACGGAGGAGGGCGAGCACCGCCGGGCGGCCGTGGCACAGGGACTGTTCAAGATCGACGGCGACCGGGTGCTCCTGCTGCTGGACGCCGCCGAGCGTCCGGAGGACATCGACGTGAACCGCGCTCTCCGCGCCCGGGAGGAAGCGGAGGAGGCGCTGCGTCAGAAGCGCAGCATGGCGGAGTATCAGCTGGCGCAGGGCAACCTCGCCCGTGCGCTGAACCGCCTCCGCGTCAGCGGGAAAATGTGAGCAAAATGCCCGCCCCGAAAGGGGCGGGCATTGCAGCTTGCCAAAAAACCATTCTGTCATTCCGAGGAGTACCCAAGGGCACTTGCTTTGCGGCGCGAAGCGACTGGGAATCCGTAATCTTTTAGCCGCAAATTCGCATGAAAACGCAAAAATCGTGCATTTTGGAAACGGATTGCCGCGCCAGTCTGTACCCCAAGGGCACTTGCTTCGCGGCGCGCACTGGCTCGCAATGACAGGCTTTTTGTCTGTTGGGGGAGCTGCCATGGGCGGACAGAGTCGTCCGCCCCTACAATGCGGGACATGAGCCGCACAAAACGGGACGTCGAGGACGCCGTCCCCTACTGCTTCTTCTCCAGCTTTTCCAGCATGCGGGTGAATTCCTCCGGCAGGGGACAGTGCAGCTCCACCGGCTCCCCGGTGCGGGGATGGAGGAACCGCAGCCCCGTGGCGTGGAGGCACTGGCCGGTCAGCCCCGGCACGGGCTTTTTTGCGCCATAGACCGTGTCGCCCAGAATGGGGTGGCCGATGTACGCCAGATGGACGCGGATCTGGTGGGTGCGCCCCGTCTCCAGCCGGCAGCGCAGGTGGGTCACGCCGGGATACCGCGCCACCACCTCCCAGTGGGTCACGGCGCGGCGGCCGCCGGGCACCACAGCCATCTTCTTCCGATCGGCGCTGCTGCGTCCGATGGGTGCGTCCACCGTGCCGCTGTCCTGCTTCATGTTGCCGCTGACCAGACACTCATAGGTGCGCGCCAGCGTGTGGTCGCTGAGCTGGGCGCTGAGGGCGGCGTGGGCGGCGTCGTTCTTGGCGGCGATGATCAGGCCGCTGGTGTCCCGGTCGATGCGGTGGACGATGCCGGGGCGCTTTTCGCCGCCGATGCCGGAGAGACTGTCGCCGCAGTGGTGCAGCAGGGCGTTGACCAGCGTGCCGTCCGGATGACCGGGAGCGGGGTGCACCACAAGGCCGGTGGGCTTGTTGACCACGATCACGTCCCCGTCCTCATACACCACGTCCAGCGGAATGTCCTGGGCTTCCACGGCGGTGTCCTTCACCTCTGGGATGTCCACCGTCACCTGCTGACCCTCCGCCACGCGGCAGCTCTTGGCCGCCGGGCGGCCGTCCACGGCGACGCGCCCCTCCTCGATGAGCCGCGCCGCCTGCGACCGGGACAGTTGTCCGTCCGCGGACAGAAAGGCGTCCAGCCGGACGCCGGCGTGTTCACTTGTGGCTGTCAGCTGCCGTATCATCGCCCGGCTCCTTCCCGCTGCGCTTGTCGTATTTGTCGTAGAACCACAGGTAGTACACAGCGCCCAGAATGACGCCCACCACTACGAAGATGTCCGCCAGATTGAAAATGGGGTAGTCCATGAATTCCAGGTCGAACATATCCACCACATAGCCGCGGAAAATGCGGTCGATCATGTTGCCGATGCCGCCGCCCAGCACCAGCATGGCGGCGCTGAGCCCCAGCGGGTGCCGGACGATCTTTTTTACCACCAGATACACCACGGCGGCCAGCAGCACCAGCGTCACCGCCGCCAGCAGGCCGGTCTTACCGGAGAAGCTGCTCCACGCCGCGCCGGTGTTGTGCAGGCGGGTGAGCTGCACCACGCCCGGCAGCAGCGGCGCCGACTGTCCCACCTCTAAATGGGACGTGACCCACCATTTCAAAAGCTGGTCAAGGCCGATGGCACCCGCCAGCAGGATCGCATACCACATAATTTCAGTTCCTCCCGGAGTATAAGTGGCTCTATCATAGCCCATTTTCGTGGGGATTGCAACTTTATCTTGGCGGGGCGGGAGCGCCCCGCCTTTGTCAATTTGCACGGAGCCGCCCACCTGTCCGGTAGGTGTTGCATGTATATTCACCAAATTCTCATTAGCAGCGGATAAATATGCAAAAATCGCCTTGACATTTCCAGTTGCCGGTGGTAAAGTATGCACCATCAACGAGAGAGGCACAGCCGAGCGTTCCCGCACCGGGCGCGGCAAGGCACATCACCGGAAAGGCGGTATACCCATGATAAGCCATTGTAATACAAGGGTTGGCGCCCTGCTTATACTGCGACGACGACAGAGCCAGCGACGACATCACGCCGCGTAACGCAGATGGATGCAATATGCGTATACACGAATAAATATACATCTTCCATACAGGGTATGCAGAAAGGATATACGACCATGAAAAAGTTTTTTGCACTGATGCTGGCGCTGGTTATGGCGCTTTCTCTGGTGGCCTGCGGCAGCAAGGCCGATACGACAGCCGATGACAAGACCGATGACCCCGCCACAGCAGAGGCGGCCAACGCGCTGGAAAAGATCAAGGCCGACGGCGTGCTGACCGTGGCTCTCAGCCCCGACTTCTCCCCCATGGAGTTTGTGGACTCCTCCAAGACCGGTCAGGACCAGTATGTGGGCTTCGATATCACGCTGGCCAAGTACATCGCCGAGAATCTGGGCGTGGAGCTGGTCATCGAGCCCATGGGCTTCGACGCCAGCCAGACCGCCGTGTACACCGGCTCCGTCCCCATGAGCA
>ENA-OURZ01001620-OURZ01001620.1-human-gut-metagenome-genome-assembly--contig:-NODE-1620-length-24200-cov-23.813336_pt1 | contig 24200 bp, 14 predicted proteins | sample MGYA00242073_ERZ509195 | MGnify/ENA primary metagenome ERZ509195 (study PRJEB26280, sample SAMEA2338837) | human gut metagenome | biome: human gut; feature: human-associated habitat; material: faeces...
GCTGCCGGAGCGGTGCTTAAGCCGCAAGGCGGGAATTGTGCGGTGTTGCCTTAAAACATCGGGTATAAGTAGCTGGCACCATAGCAGCCAATCTTTTGGGGCCGGTGATGGTCTCCCCCGCTGCCTGGCGGGTCGCAATCTTTTGCAGGGCCGCCGCCACGGATGATATAGCAAAACGGCAGGCATTTTGCGGTATAAAATTGCTCGCCCTGGTGCTGTTCCAGCAGCGCCCACACTTCCTGAACGTCCATTGGCTTAGTCCAGCTTCAGGTCGCCATCCTTGATCCAGCCCTTTTTGCGGAACAGCGCGCCCAGCACCGCGCACAGCACGGCGGGCAGAACAAAGCTGACCAGCAGTAAGCCTGCCCAGTCAAAGGCGGTGATGCCCGCTTTTGCGCCGGATGCCACATCGGCCACCCAGCCGGTGTACACGCCGATCTGACCCACCAGGCCGCAGGTGCCCATGCCGGAAGAAACCGCCGGGCCGTTCATCTGCAATTTGAACACGCAGGTGGCAATGGGACCGGTAATGGCGGAAGCAATGATCGGCGGCAGCCACACGCGGGGCTTTTTCAGGATGTTGGGCATTTGCAGCATGCTGGTGCCAATGCCCTGGCTGACCAGACCGCCCACGCCGTTTTCCTTAAAGCTCATCACGGCAAAGCCGACCATCTGGGCGCAGCAGCCCGCAACGGCAGCGCCGCCCGCCAGACCGGTCAGGTTGAGCGCCGCGCAGATGGCTGCGCTGGAAATGGGCAAAGTCAGCGCAATGCCAACCAGCACCGAAACCAGAATGCCCATCAGCAGGGGCTGTAGCTCAGTGGCCCACATGATCACGCTGCCCACCGCAGAAGCCGCCGCGCCGATGGCAGGGGCAAACAGCACACTCAGACCCGTGCCCACCAGAATGGTGACCGCCGGGGTAACGATGATATCGACTTTGGTCTCTTTGCTGACAAGCTTGCCGCACTCTGCCGAAACAATGGCGATAAAGTATACGGCCAGGGGGCCGCCTGCACCGCCCAGGCTGTTGGCAGCACTGCCCACAGCGATCAGGCTGAACAGCACCAGCGGCGGGGTGTGCAGGGCGTAACCAATGGAAGCCGCCATGGCAGGCCCGGCCACGCTCTGGGCGAAAGTACCGGCATCCACCAAAAACTGCAGGCCGATCTGCTCGCCCAGCGTTTTAATGATGGTGCCGATCAGTAAACTGGCAAACAGGCCCTGAGCCATAGCGCCCATAGCATCGATGCCATAGCGATGCGCCGAGAACACAACGTCCTTGCGCTTCAAAAATTCCTTAAGCTTTCCCATACTCTTGCTCCTCTCAGATATCTTTCAGCATTGTACCGCCGAAGTTGTCATGTGTCAAGACACAAATCATGACAATAGTTTTCCACCAGGAGCGGGCAGATTGCGGGCGGTTGTCAAAGATCGGTTTTTGCGGTACAATAATACCAATCTTTTGGCCGGGCGTTTGCCCTGCTGGAATTGGGGGATTTTGTATGGTTGAAACGTTTGATGTCAGCATTACCCCGTACGGGCTGACCCGCCGGACTTTTGTTTACCTGCCGGATGACTGGCAGACTTCCGGCAAAAAATATCCCGTACTCTATATGTTTGACGGCCACAACCTGTTTTTTGACTCCACCGCCACATACGGCACCTGCTGGGGGTTGAAAGAATACTGTGACGCCCACCCCAACTGGATCATTGCCGCACCGGAGTGCAACCACGAGGGCAACAAGCGGCTGGAAGAATACTGTCCCTACCAGTCGGACTGGTTCGGCGGCATTACGGGCACCGGGCATGAATACATGGAGTGGCTGACCAAAGAGTTCAAGCCGATGATGGACAAGCGCTACCCCACCCTGCCTGGCCGCGCCAACACGGCCATTGGCGGCAGCAGCATGGGCGGCCTGATGAGCCTGTACGCCATCACCGCTTACAACAAAGTGTTTTCCAAAGCAGCATGCCTGTCGCCCTCGGTGCGGCTGTGCATGCCGGAGCTGCGGCAGGAGATCGCCAACGCCACGATCCACCCCGGCACCCGTGTTTATCTGAGTTGGGGCGAAAAAGAGAGCGATAAGCCCGGTGCTTTGGGCGAATACACCGCCAATGCGCTGGAAGTATGCCGTGCGCTGCTGGGCAAAGGTGCCGCCGTTGACCCCTATATGCAGCCGGACGGCACCCACTGCGAAGCCTGCTGGGCCAAGCAGGTGCCTGCATGCATGGACTTTTTGTTTGGTGGCAAGTATGAGTAAAAAGAAAAAGCGCAGCACCCCCACGGCTGCCCCTGCTGAACCGGCCAAAGCGGAACACACCCAGCCGGAAGAACCCGCCGTCAGCAGCACGGCCCGCTGGATGGGTGCTTTGTGCTACCTGAGCATTTTGATTTTAATTCCCGCCTGCACCAAATGGCGGCAGGATGAATTTGTACGGTTCCACCTGAACCAAGGGCTGATGGTGTTGATGCTGGCAACCATCTGTGCCGCGCTTGGGTTTGTTCCGGTGCTGGAGCAGGTTGCGTTGAGCCTGACGCTGCTGGTAGATGTGCTTTCGCTGGTGGGGCTTATCACGGCGCTGCGCCGCCGGGCCGCACCCCTGCCGTTCATTGGCCTGCTGGCCGCGCGGTTCCACCCATTTTAATTCGTATATTTTATTTGTATTTTCCAGATTGTATTATTCAGAAGAGTTTTAGTCATATTTGTATATTTGTTTTATATTATTCAAATTGTATTATTTTGTAAAGGAGTGTTTTGTATGAGCAAAGCTGTTATCTTTTTTGCGCCCGGCCTGGAAGAGTGCGAGGGCCTTTTGTGCGTGGATCTGCTGCGCCGTTCCGGTGTGGAAGTAACGATTGCTGCCGTGGGCGGCGAAAAGATCGTCAAATCTGCCCGCAGCATCAGCGTTGTGGCGGATGCCCTGGCCGAAGAGCTGGATTATTCCGCTTTTGATGCTGCCATCCTGCCCGGCGGCATTCCGGGTGTGGACAACCTGAAAGCCGATGCCACGGTGCGCAAGGTCTGCACCGAGTTTGCCGCCGCAGGCAAGGTCGTGGCCGCAATCTGCGCCGCACCGTCTGTGTTGGCGGCGTTCGGCATTTTGCAGGGCAAAAAGGCAACGGTTTACCCCGGCATGGAAGATAAACTGACCGCCGCCGGAGCCGAGTACACCGGCCTGCCCATCACGCTGGACGGCAGCATCATTACCGGCGAAGCGCTGGGTGCGGCCATCCCCTTTGCGCTGGCCCTCGCCAGCCGCCTGGCCGGGCAGCAAGCATCCAACGCCGTCAAGCAGGGCATTGTGTACCGGTATTGATTTGAAGTAAAGCGTTGTAAAACACACAAACCCGCCAGCGGGCGGCAGCGTATTTCTGTTGCTGCTTGCTGGCGGGTTATTTTTTGGGTAGTTGCTGTTTACGCAAACGGGGCCTTGTCGTATATCTCATTATGTTATGGCATATCCCAATTTTTCAGCAACCACTTTCCCCAGCGTTGTCTTTCCACTTCCGGACGGACCAATAATCATGATTCCTGTTGACATATTTACTTCCCGTTTTATCTTCTTCTCCGCCCATTCCCCACAATCTTTTCAAAGCCGATATTCATACCATTCCGTATCTATTTTCTTGAACCCAGACGACCCTGTCCCGATACCACGGCAGGGACACCGCATCATTCCGATAATAGGGGGCAGCCGGATTTGGTTGCCGATGATTCGTTCTGTCATTTTGGGAGTTTTCCGCAGACTTTTATTGATTTTATATTTTACAGTGTCGGTTCTGTTTCCGCCGTCACCGCGTCCCCCAGTTCCTTTGCTTTGCGGCGCAGTTTGCCCCATTCCGGGGTCAAAAAATAACCGAGCATAGCCACCAGGCCCACGGCATAGCTGAAGGAAACGCAGGCCATGGAGGAAGTGCCGTACCCCAGCGCATGGAGGATATACGCCGCCGGAATGCGCACGGCCCACAGGATCAGCAGGTTGACCACCGTGGTATATTTGACCGCGCCGGTACCGTTGACAAAGCTCATCATACAGTTGAACACCGCATAAGTCCAGATAAAGGGCAGCACCCACCAGGTATAGCGCACTGCGGCATCCAGAACTGCCGGGTCGCTGCTGAACAGCCCCAGCAGCGGGCGGCAGAACACAGTAGCCACCAAGCCAATCAGTAATGTAACTACACCGGCAGCGCAGGTGATCTGCACCACGCCCCGCTGCAAGCGGCGGTAGTTGCCCGCGCCCAGGTTCTGCCCGGCAAACACCACCGCGGCAGAAGAAAACGAGGTGATGGCAATACCGGCAATGCCGGTCACGCGGCCTGCAATGGAGCACCCGGCCACAAACACCGAGCCCTGCATATTATACACAGCCTGCACCGCCACATGCCCCACCGAGTACAGCGAGTTATTCAGCCCCAGCGGCACACCCACTTTCAGGATAGCCGCCAGCTGCGCCTTATCACAGCCATGGGGCAGCAGAGGAAATTGCAAACCCTCGTAATTGCGGCGGGCGTACAAGATGCTGGCCAGCCAGGAAAGATACTGCGCAATGGTGGTTGCCAGCGCCGCACCGGCCACACCCATGCCCAGCACCGCCACAAAGGCAACATCCAGCACAATATTGGTCAGGCAGGAGATCAGCAGCAACAGCAAGGTGGACCGGCTGTCCCCCAGCCCGCGCAGAATACCGGCGTTCATGTTATAGCCAAGGTTACCCAGGGTGCCCAGCGCCGTGATCCGCAGGTAGAGCACCGCATAATCAAAGGCATCTGCCGGGACCTGCATCAGCCGCAGCAGTGCCGGGCCGACAAACATTGCCAGTATCGTGACCGGGATGGCGCACAGATACAAAAACCACACCGCTGTGCGCACCAGCATGCGCAGCCCATCCGCATTGCGGCGGCCCATTTCCTGAGAAACAAGGATGGACGCCCCGTTGCCGATGCCCAAAAACACGCACAGCAGAATTTCCATTGGCTGTGTGGCGGTGCCCACCGCCGCCAGCGCGGCGGAATCACAGAAATTGCCCACCACAAGGGTATCCACCGTGCCGTAAAGCTGCTGCAAGATATTGCCCACACAGATCGGCAGGGCAAACAGTGCCGCCGATTTGATGATGGAGCCGCGGATCATATCAATTTTGCCTGTATGGCTGGCCATGCCGCAAACCACGTTCCTTTCACTTTTCCAGATGTCTTTATGGCAATACCGCATAATTCTAAGTGCCGATACGGTGAGTGAGGTGCGGCAGATGCTAAGCCAAAAGCGCAGATAATACTGGATGCTGCAAAGGTGAGCGCCGCCAGTGGCGGAAACAGCGAACCGAAGCAGGGGCAGCGGTCGCAGAGTGCGAGGGGCTTTTGCCCCCGAAGCACGATGCGGGTACCGCAACCCGACATTATCGAGCATTTTGGCAACGCAGATGCCGTGCCGCAGCCGCCGGAGCGGTGCTTAAGCCGTCAGGCGGGAATTGTGCGGTATTGCCTTATAAAGCTTTCTCTTCGTTCCCACCATTATAAGCAGTTGGCCGTGGGCAGTCCATTTGCAAAATTGAACTGTCCTTGTGGAAAATTCTATTAAAATAAATTGTTTTTTACTGTTCTATACCAAAAGAGCCGCCCTATACCGGGCGGCCCCCAAAAGGCAATATATTTGCCAGTTTTACACCAAAACGTCCTTGATCAGCAGCGAAAGCCCGCCCGTTGCGCTGTGGATGAACTCCACTGCATCGTCGCTGTTGCACAGTTCCGCGGGGATCTTGATCTCAATACCGGATTCGGTCTTAAAGCTGCGGCTTTCCAGCTTTTTGATGCGGGACGGGCTGACCGTGACCCGGTCGTTGCGCTCCACGCCGGAATCCGCCAGCGCCTGCTCAAAAGCGGGCACGGCAAGGGGATACTGCTCCTCCATGCGGGTGCGCACATCCTCCACCGAGATGGTGTTATCCACCGCCTGGTTGCGTACCAGCAGCTCCACGGCGGTTTCGGTGCCGCCGTCAAAGGGCGGCACATCGTCCAGCTGTTCCGGCTCCGGGTAGGCCTGCTGCACGGCGGCCACAGCGGTTTCGCATACGGCTTTCAGCTTGGCCTTTTCCGGCATGGCCTGGGTGCAGGCAAACACTTTTGTGGAAAGGTAAAAGTCTTTTTTATCGTCCAGCGCCACCTTTTTTTCAATCAGGCGAATGGTCAGGTTGGCGCGGTCGATCAGCGCGGCTTCGTCCGCCTTGCTGTTGCCAGGCAGCAGGGTGCGCTGCGGCGCAATGGTGCTGCACTGGCCGTTGCCCATCACGTTGGTTACATGGGTAAAGCCGGGGCGGTAGTTCAGTTTAAGCACCGCATAAAACGGCACACCGTCCGCAGCGCAGTCCACCACGGCCAGGTCACCGGAGGGGATGCCCTGATATTGCAGTAGCTGTTCAAAAATCACACCCGCAATACGGCGCGAAAGGTCAATAAAGTCATCGTTGTGCTGCATCTCCTGCAAAAAGGGGGAATCCGGCAGAAAGCGGCAGTTTTTGCTGTCATCGCTGGCAAATGCCTTTTCAATGCAGACGGAAAAATATTCATAAAGGTCAGCATCCAGCTCCATCGGCCGGTCCGAAAGCACCGGTTCCGATGCGCCGGCATCCAGAATATGTAAAATGACCTGATTGATTTTGACATCCATGGGGGCAGCTCCTTTGGTTTGAATTGGACTATCAGTATAGCATATTTTGCCGAAGTTGGACAGGGCAATTTTTGCCTTCCCGCATAAGGGACCATAGCGGCGGGAATCATGATGGGTAGAAAGAAGGGATGCAGAATGAGTACCCGTATCACCCATCAGGCGGATGGCACCGCCCGCGGCCAAACGCAGCAGAACACCGCCAACAGCATTATTGACCTGCACAAACAGCCCGTCCGCACACCCAAGCAGGCCGAGCCCGCCAAGCCGGACTGCTGCGGCCAGCCGCCGGTGCCCGCCCGCCAGAAAAACGCGCGGGAATACCTGGCCGGGCGCAGCCCCGGCGTGATGCAGAGTTACGCCCCCAACGCCGCCGCCAGCCCCGTGGAGGGCTGGGTGGAGGATGACGAAACGGTGCACCGCCTGGCACATTGGAGGGAGGAAGCGATTTATTGAGTGCAGGGTTTGCGGCAAGTTTTATTATAGCATTCGCTCCGCAGCCCCGGCATGAATATTTTTAGGGCAATACCGCATAATTTTAAGTGCCGATACGGCGAGCGAGGTGCGGTAGATGCCAAGCCAAAAGCGCAGATAATACTGGATGCTGCAAAGGTGAGCGCCGCCAGTGGCGGAAACAGCGAACCGAAGCAGGGGCAGCGGTCGCAGAGTGCGAGGGGCTTTTGCCCCCGAAGCACGATGCGGGTACCGCAACCCGACATTATCGAGCATTTTGGCAACGCAGATGCCGTGCCGCAGCCGCCGGAGCGGTGCTTGAGCCGTTAGGCGGGAATTGTGCGGTATTGCCTTAGAACCCCCAGTGCAGAAAATCAGCATCTTGCACGATTATTTGAAATATTTTTTGTGAATACTCTTGACAGAGCGTGGTTTATCCGCTATTATAATAAATGCGTGAGTTAAGGGGTCAAGTGCGGCCAAAATGGAAGCACAACCCCCGCAAAAAACTGCGCGGAATAATCAAGAAAGGAGAAAAGAAATGCCTACTTTTAACCAGCTCGTACGCAAAGGCCGTGAGGTCCTGGTAACCAAGAGCACTGCTCCTGCCCTTCAGAAGAGCTACAACTCCCAGAAGAAGCAGTACACCACCATGAACAGCCCCCAGAAGCGTGGTGTTTGCACCGCTGTTCGTACCATGACCCCCAAAAAGCCCAACTCTGCTCTGCGTAAAGTTGCCCGTGTCCGCCTGACGAATGGTATCGAGGTCACCTCCTACATTCCTGGTATCGGCCATAACCTGCAGGAGCACAGCGTTGTCCTGATCCGTGGCGGTCGTGTTAAGGACCTGCCCGGTGTCCGTTACCACATTATCCGTGGTACTCTGGATACTCAGGGTGTTGCAAACCGTAACCAGGCTCGCAGCAAATACGGCGCAAAGCGTCCCAAGGCCGGTGCCAAGAAGTAAGGAAACATCTTTTCGCCATAAAATGGTCAGCTGACCCTTTTGTGGCATAACGGGAGTTTTCTTTAACTTTCGAGTACCGATGATATCATTAATGTGAAGGAGGGAAGAAAGATGCCCAGAAGAGGTAAAATCGCAAAGCGCGAAGTTCTGGCTGATCCTATTTACAATTCCAAGCTCGTCACCCGTCTGGTCAACAGCATCATGCTGGATGGCAAGAAGGGCGTCGCTCAGAAGATCGTTTACGAAGCTTTTGAGACTGTCAAAGAGAAGACCGGCAACGATCCTCTCGAAATGTTCGAGAAGGCCATGGAAAACATCATGCCCAGCCTCGAAGTTAAGGCCCGCCGTGTCGGCGGCTCCACCTACCAGGTTCCCCTGGAGGTCAGCCCCGCCCGCCGCGAGACCCTCGGCCTGCGCTGGCTGACTCTGTACAGCCGCAGCCGTGGTGAAAAGACCATGTCCGCTCGCCTGGCCGCCGAGATCATCGACGCTACCAACAACGTTGGCGGCGCCGTCAAGAAGCGCGAAGATACCCACAAGATGGCAGAAGCCAACAAGGCTTTCGCGCATTACCGTTATTGATCTGCTTACTGAGGAGGTTTAAGCCATGGCAACGCCGAGAGACGTATCCCTGCAAATGACCCGAAATATCGGTATCATGGCCCACATCGACGCAGGCAAGACCACCACCACCGAGCGCATTCTGTACTACACCGGTATTAACCATAAGATCGGCGAAGTTCATGACGGCGCTGCTACGATGGACTGGATGGAGCAGGAACAGGAACGTGGTATTACCATCACTTCCGCTGCAACCACCTGCTACTGGAGCCACACCGAGACCCAGCACGATCCGGCTCTGTTCAAAAAGAACCGTCATCGTATCAACATCATCGACACCCCGGGCCACGTTGACTTTACTGTTGAAGTTCAGCGTTCTCTGCGTGTTCTGGACGGTTCTGTTACCGTTCTGGCCGCAAAGGGTGGCGTTGAGCCTCAGTCTGAAACCGTTTGGCGCCAGGCTGACGAGTACAAGGTTCCCCGCATGGTTTACGTCAACAAGATGGATACCATGGGTGCTGACTTCTTCCGCTGCGTACAGATGATGCATGATCGTCTGCATGCCAACGGTGTGCCTATCCAGCTGCCTGTCGGCCAGGAAGACACTTTCCGCGGCATCATCGATCTGATCGACATGAACGCCGATATCTACTATGATGATATGGGCAATGATGTGCGCGTTGAGGAAATTCCTGAAGACATGAAAGAACAGGCTCAGGAATATCATGACAAGCTGATCGAAGCTGTTGCTGAGACCGACGAAGAGCTGATGATGAAGTACCTGGAAGGCGAAGAGCTGACCAAGGGAGAAATCAAGGCTGCTCTGCGTAAGGCTACTATTTCCAACGAGATCGTTCCTGTTGTCTGCGGCTCTTCTTACAAGAACCGTGGCGTTCAGAAACTGTTGGATGCAATCGTTGATTATATGCCCGCTCCGACCGACGTTGCGGCCATCAAGGGCACCAACCCGGAGACTGGCGAGGAAGAAGATCGCACTTCTTCCGATGATCAGCCGTTCTCTGCACTGGCATTCAAGATTATGACTGACCCGTATGTCGGTAAGCTGTGCTTCTTCCGCGTGTACTCTGGTACCGTTGAGGCTGGCACCACTGTTTACAACTCTGTTAAGGATCAGGACGAGCGTATCGGCCGTATCCTGCAGATGCATGCAAACAACCGTAAGGATATCGACATCTGCTACGCTGGCGATATCGCCGCTGCTGTTGGTCTGAAGAACACCACCACTGGTGATACCCTGTGCGATGAGAAGCATCCCATCATCCTCGAGTCCATGAACTTCCCCGAGCCGGTTATCCGCGTTGCCATCGAGCCCAAGACCAAGGCTGGCAGCGAGAAGATGGGTATTGCCCTGTCTAAGCTGGCTGAAGAGGACCCGACTTTCCGTACCTGGACCGATGAAGAAACCGGTCAGACCATCATCGCCGGCATGGGCGAGCTCCACCTGGAAATCATCGTGGACCGTCTGCTCCGCGAGTTTAAGGTCGAAGCTAACGTTGGCGCACCTCAGGTTGCCTACCGTGAAACCATCCGCAAGGATGCTAACCAGGAAACCAAGTACGCACGTCAGTCCGGTGGTAAGGGCCAGTATGGTCACGTTAAGATCAAGATTGAGCCCAACCCGGGTAAGGGTTATGAGTTTGTCAACGGTATTGTTGGCGGCGCTATCCCGAAGGAATACATCCCCGCTGTTGACAACGGTATCCAGGGCGCGATGAAGTCCGGCATTCTGGCTGGCTATCCCGTCGTGGATGTCAAGGTCACTCTGTGGGACGGCTCCTATCATGAAGTTGACTCCTCTGAAATGGCGTTCTCCATCGCCGGCTCCATGGCATTCAAGGATGCTATGAAGAAGGCTGATCCCGTCATTATGGAGCCCATCATGAAGGTTGACGTTGTTGTTCCTGACGAGTATATGGGCAACGTCATTGGCGACTTGAACAGCCGCCGCGGCGCGATCCAGAACCAGGAATCCACCGATGGCACTGCCCGTGTCACCGCTATGGTTCCTCTGTCCGAGATGTTCGGTTACGCTACTGACCTGCGTTCCAAGACCCAGGGCCGTGGCCAGTACTCCATGGAGCCGGCTGATTACCAGCAGGTTCCCAAGAGTGTTGCAGATAAGATCATGACCGAGCGCAATAAGGGCTGATTCTGCACAAATTCGCGCAAAATACTTGATTTTTCTTGAAAAATCTAGTATGATAGCCTTACAACAGGCTATTTTATCTGTTTGAATTAAAGGAGGATACTTCCAATGGCTGAAAAGGAAAAATTTGACCGCTCTTTGGAGCATGTCAACATCGGTACCATCGGTCACGTTGACCACGGCAAGACCACTCTGACTGCCGCTATCACCAAGGTTCTGGCTCTGAAGGGCGACGCCGATTTCATGGATTACTCCAGCATCGATAAGGCTCCTGAAGAGAAGGCTCGTGGTATCACGATCAACACCGCTCACGTTGAGTACCACACCGCGAAGCGTCACTATGCCCACGTTGACTGCCCGGGCCATGCTGACTACATCAAGAACATGATCACCGGTGCTGCTCAGATGGACGGCGCTATCCTGGTTGTTGCTGCAACCGATGGCCCGATGCCGCAGACCCGTGAGCACATCCTGCTGGCTCGTCAGGTTGGCGTGCCCAAGATCGTTGTGTTCCTGAACAAGTGCGATATGGTTGACGACGAAGAGCTGCTCGACCTGGTCGAAATGGAAGTTCGCGAACTGCTGGACAGCCAGGATTTCGACGGCGACAACACCCCGATCATCCGTGGCTCCGCTCTGAAGGCTCTGGAGAGCACTTCCAAGGATCCCGATGCTCCGGAATACAAGTGCATTTGGGAGCTGATGGACGCTGTTGACAACTACATCCCGACTCCGGACCGTGCTGCTGATAAGCCGTTCCTGATGCCCGTTGAGGACGTTATGACCATCTCCGGCCGTGGCACCGTTGCTACCGGTCGTGTTGAGCGTGGTACTGCTCATGTCGGCGATCAGATGGAAATCGTTGGTCTGAAGGAAGAGAAGCTGACCACCACCATCACTGGTCTGGAAATGTTCCGCAAGAGCCTCGAGTTCGCTCAGGCTGGCGACAACATCGGCGCTCTGCTGCGTGGTATTGACCGTGACCAGATCGAGCGTGGCCAGGTTCTGGCTGTTCCCGGCTCTGTTCATCCCCACACCACTTTCGATGGCCATGTTTACGTCCTGAAGAAGGAAGAAGGCGGCCGTCATACCCCGTTCTTCAACAACTATCGTCCTCAGTTCTACTTCCGTACCACCGACGTTACCGGCATCATCACCCTGCCCGAAGGCACTGAGATGTGCATGCCCGGCGACAACGTTGATATGCACGTTGAGCTGATCACCCCGGTTGCCATGGAAGAAGGCATGCGTTTCGCTATCCGCGAAGGCGGCCACACTGTTGGTTCCGGCGTTGTTTCCAAGATCGAGAAGTAATTTTCGGCTTGTGATATAGCTTTCAAGGCTCCTGCTGTTAAGGCAGGGGCCTTTTTGTTGTGTACGACTTATGGGACGGGGAGGGGGCAAAGGCCGGGTGTGGAAGACCAAGGAAGGCATCATGAAAACATCAGGAATTGTAGATAGGGGAGAGGACATCATTCGGAACTTTGAAAAAGTGGAGCAGGAGGGGGCACTCACACCGCCCTACCTTGGGAAGGTGTATTTCAGGTCGCGGTTAAGGGGCAAGGGTTGATCTATCCCTAAGTTTTCGGAGCAGTCAGGAACGCTCTCTACGGTACAATTTATAATGGGCAATTCTCAACCTCCAATTTTCCCTTCAAGTTTCCTCCAATCTCTGCCAAATCTCTCAGCAACAAGCCAAACCGAAATGGCAAAAAATGCGCGATCACAATACCGGATGATTGTATTAAGAGATTGCAAAGAACATTATCGGGGTAAATGTTTAATCATTTGATAAAAACAGGAATAAACCATTCAAAAATGTTAATAAGTACCGCCAAAGGGTCACCGCACCGCAGCGCAAATAATGTGCGAAAAACAGGTTTCAGTTGATTCAAGGACAAAAATTTACCTAGAAACCGCTCTAATGAACTATGCAAATTCTGGCAACTGTGATATAATGTATATACCTAGATGTGTCGGAAAGGTTATCATTTGCAGGATCAAGGCATGCAGCCGGTACAACGTTTTGTCAGCCGCTGTGCCGGGGCCAAAAGCCCCAAAAGCAGGCCGCAGCCCGGCAAGGGATCGCCAGACCGAGGGGAGCACAACCAGGCGTTTTGCAATCTACACCTGCAAAGTGCCGCACATCTGCCGTACCACTTTTCACACAAAAGGGGAAAGTAGTAACACTTAAGGGAGGATAAAACTATGAAGAAAAACCTTCAGCGTTTTGGTGCATCCGTGCTGGCAGCAGCCATGGTTGCCCAGAGCGTGGCGCTTCCCGCAGCAGCCGAAACTACCAAGATTGATTCTTCGGTAGCGCAGTCTGTTGCAGCTAGCGCAGCAAGCGCGGCCAGCGCTGTGCAGTCCCTGCCCAAGTTCACTAGCACCGCAGACCTGATCAAGCAGACAGCCCAAACGCTGGCTGCCCAGGGCGAAGTGCATGAACTGGAGCAGGACGATGCCAAGCTGGAAGCGACTGCACAGAGCAAGGCGGGCATGAGCCTTGCAGCGTTGGAAAATGCACTGGCCGATGCCATGTACGCCAACGCCGCAGCCGGCAAGATCAACACCGAAGCCTATGGCCTGAACAAGGACGAGATGGCATCGGTGATGGCTGCCACCATCAAAACGTATCATCTGTCCAGCGCCGTTACCGACCTGGGCTATGAGACGAACGCCGCAGGCGTTGTGACCGCCGTTACCTTTACCGGCAGCTCCGGCATGACCTCTGCGATGGAGTCCATGACCAACAGCGATGATGAAGTGATTGCGCAGCAGGCTGACAGCTACGCACAGGCTTACGTTGCTGAAAACTCCGATACCTTTGCGGCCAGCGCCGCTGCAGACGGCCATACCTATGGCGAGCCGAAATGGTACTGGAATGACACCAACCCGGAGGATGGTCACACCCATACCTGGAAGGAAACCCCCGATGGTTACTGGACCAAGACCGATGACGGCTGGGCTTACACCGCTGTGTATACCTGTGAAAAGGGCGATGCCTACCAGAAGGTAGAAGGCACCGTAACCAAGGATACCACCGAGGCAAAGCCCGGCGTTGCCGGCAAGACCGTTTACTCTGCCAGCGTGCCCGCTGACAAGAGCCCGGTTAAGAAGGAATACAAGGAACCCACCACCCGCACCGACGACATTGCCGCCCTGCCCTGCCAGAACCATGCCGTGCCCAAGGATGCAGATGGCAACTTTGTTGCTACCTTCAACTGGGAAATGAAGAAGGTCGAGGGCAAGCTGGCCGATGACTTCAGCAACGCCCAGCTGTTCTATGACAGCGAAACCGGCAAAATTTCTGCCGGCGCTCCCGTTACCATTGACTGGGAATGCACCAGCGTCACCTTCAAGTGCGCTGTCTGCGGCGAAGAAATCAAAACCCAGCCGGTAATGACCATGCCGGTCAGCGTTGTGGTAGACCAGAATGACAATTCCGTCTACATCAATGTGGGCGGCACCCCGACCCTGGATACCACCTCCGGCGGCACCGGCGTTACCCTGGTGTCCGCAATGGACGGCGGCAACTGGTACGATATGCAGAACAACCCGGTTGACGCAAGCAAGGTGAACTTCACCTATCAGAGCGGCGACAACAAGGGCAAGAACAGCCTGCTGCTGTACGACAGCCAGAAGACTGCCGTGTATGTGGACGACCAGGGCAACCAGGTCACCAATACTTACGATGTCTCGACTGCGCAGATGAACTACTACTACTTCCAGCTGTCGCAGTTCAACCAGGACGAAGCAGAGTACTTCGGCGTGGTTGCCCCGTTCTGGACCTCCAAGGGCGTTCAGAAGCAGGGCGAGGATGGCAGCATCACCGGCACCATGGGCGCAATCAAGATATTGTGCAGCATTGATCCGAACGACGATGTCCCGCCGACCACCATGGCATTCATGCTGAACATGCTGCCGCAGGCGTTCATGTCTTACGTCATGAACTATGGTGAAGCTCTGAAAGCCATCCGTGATGCAGGCTTGGCACAGGTTGCCAAGCTGGGTGACAGCGCTGACTATGTCACCAAGCTGCTGATCCTGCACGACTGGATCTCCCAGGTTGCAGAATTCGATATGGGCTCCATGGGCGATATCACCGGCGGCGGCAACAACGACCCCATCCAGACGACTGCTTTCGGTGCCCTGCTGGGCGGCGAGATCGGCGCTAAGGGCGTTGAGTATGGCTGCATCTGCCTGGGCTATGCAGCTGCATTTAACTACATGGTCCAGAATTTGCCTGACAACAAGAGCATCTATAAGAATGATGACGGCAGCTGGAAGACCCCCGATGAAGTAGGCGATAACGCTGTTGTTGACTTTGCCCAGATCCTGTATTACTGCGATACTTCTGATACCAGTGTTGCCGGTAATGCGTTCGGCGGCGGCATGTTCAACAACGTCCACTACTTCAACGCAGTCAAGGTCAACAAGCTGCAGGGCGACAGCAATTCTGCTACGATGACCACCGGCGAAGCCAACAAGAACTGGTACTATGTTGACGTCTGCTATGACGACGTGAACACCGAGTGCATGGCCCAGACCCGCGTTGAGAACGCAGGCGACCTGCGCCATGTCAACTTCCTGGTTTCTCCCTCCGGTCTGGAAGGCCGTTACAGCAAGTACTATGATTACATTGACTCGCTGTACGATGGCTACACCTACACCAAGAACAAGAATCCCGATGTGGATGATGACGGCAATGTTGTGTTGAACAACGGCAAGCCGCATTACTCTTACACCAAGGCGGATAACAAGAACGAGACCCGTTACACCGATACCTGCTACGAGGATACCTGGTTCACCTCTATCTGCAGCCCCATCTACTTCGACAATAATTACTTCTATTACGTTGATACCACGACCAACCAGAACCTGTATAACAACATGCGCCGCCAGCAGGCCGAGAACGGCAACAACGGCAACTCTGGTTCCGGCAGCTCTGGTAACAACTCCCAGATGCAGCAGTTCATGAAGAAGATGCAGAACCAGGGCCCCGATACTCTGGAAGCACGTCCGCGTAATGCGAACTACTATATCCGCAAAGAGGATTCCAGCAGCAGACCCGGCGGCTTCAGCATGAGCAGCTTTACCAAGACGGATGACCCGTTTGATATCATCCTGATGTACTACAACGATCTGAAGGAAACCAGCAGCAACTTCAATGATGACGACAGCAATGCCAAGGTCCTGGCCGAAGCTGGCACCATCTATAAGATCGATACCAGTGCAAAAGATAAGCATGCCAAGGTTGAAAACAACCTGAACACCGAGTGCCTGGCAGACGCTGCTGCAAAGCGGATCTACCCCGCACTGGTACACTCTACCGCACTGTATGATGGCGAGCTGTACTTCAACGTCAACAACGCCATCTACCGCCTGAACCCCACCACCGGCGAAGTGAAAGAAGTGAAGGAATACAACACCGTCTATGGCGGCATTAAGCTGACCAAGGATAAGGACGGCAACAAGGTTCCCGATACCCACTTTCCCGGCATGAGCATGGTTATCATGGACAGCCCCCAGAATACCGACAGTGTGCAGTATCTGAAGACCTTCATGAACCATCCTCTGGCGGGCCTGACCCTGCGTGACAGCTACAGCTTTACTACCACCACCCAGCAGGGCCAGACTGTGATCACCGGCATCAACACCACCAAGGATCAGCTGATCGTTTCTGTCGGCACCAACCTGTCCAACACCTATAAGGAACTGGTGGACGGCAAGGCAGAAGTCAAGACCGATGCTTCCGGCACTTCTTATGCAAACCGTAAGAGCTACAAGACCGAGTCCTGGAACTACAACCCGAGTTACAACCAGAACATGGGCAGCTCTGACGAGAAGAACAAGAACGAAGAGTTCATGTGGTGCGCGAACCTGGTTGAAACCATGCCGATGTCCGACATGGTCAGCGACCTGAACAGCGGCGCAACCACCGATGTTTCCGTTGAAGCATGGTGCGATACCCCCGCTTACACCCAGGCCCGCACCAACAAGTATGGCCTGACCAAGGGTGAAAAGAAGTACGCTGACGGCGCACTGCCCAAGGGCCATACCTGGGCTCTGGACGAGCTGGAAACCAAGTCCGTTGGCAACAATGTGTACCTGTGCTCTGATTGCCATACCGCAACCGAAAGCGTACCTCACACTGTAACCCTGCCCAATGCAGTTGAAGGTGTTACCCTGACCCTGGGCACCACCAGCAACACCTACATCAAGGACGATACCGTTACCCTGACCGTAGAAAAGGAAGGCACCGATATCGTTACCGTTACCGCAAAGAACGGCGATACCGATGTTGCTCTGACTGAAGTTCAGGAAGCAGCGCAGGACGAAGCCGCAGCCCAGGCTACCGCCGAACAGGCTACCACCGAAAAGGCTAAGACGGTTTACACCTTCACCATGCCGGACGGCGATGTGACCATTAGTGTTACCAAAGCCGCTAAGACCTATGCGGTCAAGGTGGCCGATGCTAACAAGGATACGTTGAAGATCACCAGCCCCGAAGCTGACCTGGATAAGGTTGCTGAGGGCACCAGCGTTACCGTTGTGGCTACCCCGAAGGATGGCTATACCCTGACGGCTGACGGTGTGGTGGTTACTTACGGCGACAATCAGACCCTGAAAGCAACTCCTGACACAGAAAAGGCCAACACTTACACCTTTGCAATGCCCGCTGGCGATGCAACTGTCAGCGCAGCGTTTGAAGAGGTTAAGAAGTACACGGTTACGGTTGACCCTGTTGAAGGCGAAGCCGCTGAAGTTACCGCAACCCCAAAGGAAGCTGCGAAGGATGCCGAAATCACCGTTGAGGTTAAGAACATTAAGGATGGCTACAAGCTTAAGGATGACGGCCTGACTTACAGCTACAAAGACGGTGAAAAGACCGAGACCAAAACGCTGACCCTGACTGAAGGCAAGACTACCTTCAAGATGCCTGCTGCCAATGTTACCGTTAGCGCTGCGTTTGAAGCCGTTGAGGTTAAAACTTACAGCGTTGCTGTTGACAAGAAGGGCGAAGGCGCGGTAGAAGTAACAGCTAATGATGCAGCTGTTACCGAGACCACTGCCCTGAAGGCTGGCGACATTGTTACCTTTACCGTTACCCCGAAGAACGAAGCTACTATTCTGACCAAGTTGGCTGAAAATGGCCTGTCTGTTAAGGATAGCAAGGGTACTGCTGTTGATTACAAGGCTGGCACCACAGATGGCACCTATACTTTCGAGATGCCTGCCGATAATGTAACCATCAGCGTACAGTTCACGACTGTTGAGTACAGCATTGTAACTACGGCAGACCCGGCTGAAGGTGGCACGATTACTGTTACAGTTAATGGCAAATCTGAATTGAAACGCGCACCTAAGGGCGCTGAAATGGCTGTAACGGTTACGCCGAATTCTGGCTATGAACTGGAGCAGGCTTCCCATGGTCAGACCGTTATCACCGATAAAGTCAAAGATGGTGGTACGTATACGGTTACCATGAGCGATTGTAACTTTGAAATCACTGCAGAATTCAAGAAGATTGAAACCACTGACCCCACCAACCCCAGCGAAGAACCTCAGGCTATTGAAGCCGAGGAACGCACCGTCCATGGTGCCGCTGAAAAGACCACCATTACCGCAATGGCTGTCTTTACCTGCACCGATAAGAACTGCGCAAGCGCACAGTTCGTGGATGCAACTGTAAAGCAGACCAGCGGCGTTACCACCGCTGCTGTCACCTTCAACGGCAAGGACTACACCGCCAAGTACGGCGAGAAGAACGGCTGGGTTGAAGAAAACGGCAAGAAGTACTGGTACGAAAACGGCGTGAAGCAGGGTACCACCGGCCGCGGCAAAGAGATCTATGATCCCAATTCCGACGCTTGGTACTGGCTGGATGCTGTCCAGGGCGGCGCAATGACCGTCAGCAAGGACGTTTATCAGGAATCCGCCGCCGGCCAGTGGGCTGATAAGCCCGATGGCACCGGCAAGTGGGTCCGTTACGATGAGAACGGCCACATGGTCAAGGGCTGGCAGACGACCGATAAGGGCACCTACTACTTTGACCTGATCACCGGCGCTATGGCTAAGGGCGCAGGCGATATTGACGGTGTACCTTGCGCATTTGACGAGTACACCGGTATCGCTCTGGACGGCCAGTGGCTGACCATCAAAGGCGCTGACTTCTGGTACGAAAAGGGCGTTCGCCAGGGTCTGGAAGGCCGCGGCAAGGAAATCTATGACCCGGCTTCCGACGCTTGGTACTGGCTGGATGCCGTTGACCAGGGCAAGAAAGCCACCAGCAAGGATGTCTATCAGGAATCCGAAGCTGGCCAGTGGGCTGACCGCGCCGATGGTACCGGCAAGTGGGTCCGTTACGATGCACAGGGCCACATGATCAAGGGCTGGAGCGCTGACAAGCGTTACTATTTCGACCCGATCTATGGCACCATGGCTAAGGGCGATGCAGTCATCGATGGCCGCACTTATCATTTCGATAAGAACACCGGCATTCGGCAGTAATCCCACAGCCGGAACAATGAGCTGTAACCCAGCCCATTAACCCCTAAATAGAAATGCCGCAGCAGATGTAACAGTCTGCTGCGGCATTTTTGTATTTGTGGGCATAGGTTCGGTGAAATATTTGCCAGGCCAGTAGGGCGGGGGACCCCATGATTGTGGTGGCTCCCCTGGAGGGGAGCTGGACGCGAAGCGGCCTGAGGGGTGGTTCCTTGCCGCAAACCTAAGGCAACACCGCACAATTCCCGCCTTACGGCTTAAGCACCGCTCCGGCGGCTGCGGCACGGCATCTGCGTTGCCAAAATGCTCGATAAGACATCCAGTATTATCTGCGCTTTTGGCTTGGCATCTGCCGCACCTCGCTCGCCGTATCGGCACTTAGAATTATGCGGTATTGCCCTAAAGCAATCGAATCCAGCGCCTTGGAACAGTCACTGCGCCCGCAGGCACCTTGCCCTGCCACAAATCCCATCACGACCAATCGGACAAGGCCTCGGAACGGTCAAGACCGTTCCCTACAGAACAAATTATAATGGGCAGCACACCCTTAAACAATCAGTAGGGCGGGGTGACCCCACCCAATAGTACACGATTAAAAAATCGCAATTTACCTTACCCGCATAATAAAGGCAACACACAAAAACATGGCGAACACATCAGGCCGGTGCAAGGGCAAAACCTACTAAAAAGCTGCGGCTAAATTTGGCAAATATGGCGCGCGAAGTATAATTTTTGGAGGATATCACAAGCAGAACAAACAAACTTTGTCAGTTCAAACAACAAAAAAACAACAAACTGGCATGAATGCCAAAGAATGCGGCCGCGAATTGTGAAAGATTTTAATATATTTTCTTCGTTTTCTCCTTACCTGTTATCATTTGAATTTGCAATCGAAATATGGAACTTGTATAATAGAATAAAAGAAAAGTGTAAACTAAATGGGTGAAGAGGATTTGGTGCAATGGATGATAAAAATAGATTCAGCATTCTGCTGGAGCATTTGCTGGAAGTTGCGGAAGTCAAGAACTATACCCTGGCCAAGCGCCTGCAATACGATGTTTCCTATATCAGCAAATGGGTCAGCGGCCGCATGCTGCCTGCCAAAAAGACTGAAAAGCGCGTGATGGAGGGCATCAGTGCCTGCGTGGTGGATGAAGCCACCGATGATGGCCGTAACCTGCTGCTGCGGGAATACAGCGTTAGCATCCCCAGTGACCTGAAAGCCGCCATTTATGATAACCTGATTGCTGAATATGATTATTTGCAAGAGGAGCTGGACAGCGGCGAGGCGCGCATTGGCCCCTATACGGACTTTTGGGCCGAGCTGAACATGCTGCAATACCTGACCAAAATGGCGCACCCCGTGCTGCGCCGCGTCAGCCAGCTGGACATTGTGGCTGTGATGGACCTGATGGAAATGGCGCGCGAATACCGCCTGAAAGTTGCCAACCTGCAAAACGGCCAGCTGGTGGACCAGCGCAGCTATGATAACGTCTATTTCAAGCTGATGATCGATATCAGCCGCGAAAAATGGGACCCCATCTATGATGCCGCGCTCATTATCAACGTGTTGACCAACTTCAGCCATATTCATTTCAAGCTGTTTGGCAGCACCGCGGCTGCCGGGCGCGCGGTGTTTGTGGTCAAGGGCGATTTTGCCATTACCGGCCTGCTGGTCAGCCACAGCCGCTGCGCTGCTGTTACCGCCACCGAGGACACGCAGAACTGCGAAAGCCTGTATGATAACTTCTCCAAGCTCTGCGTGCGGGATGACCAGCTTTTCCGCGATACCAGCATGCGCCAGCTGATCAGCCAGTACGACTATATGCACACGCTGCTGGCCTCCAATCTGCGGTGGATGTTCGGCCACCTGAATGAGCTTCTGCTGCCGGATGACTTGTTTGAAGAGATCCTGACCGCCCACGAGGCCGAGCTGAAAGATTTTTTGGGTGCTACCCCTGCGGAGCTGCGTAGCGTACACAACCTTGCCAAAGGTGTGGTGGAGGAAACAAACATCCGCATCCTGATTTATGAAGCTGCATTTTCCTCCATGGCGGTTTCCGGCGAGCTGGACTTTTTCAGTTACAAGGTCAGCCTTACCCCGGATCAGCGCAGCCGGTGCATCAGCTATGTGCTGCAGCTTTGCAAGCAGCGTGAAAAACTTGAATTCCGCTTGATCAGCGGCCGCATTGTGAACGATTTCCAGTATGTGGCGGACCCCAATATGTTTCTTTCTGGCGCTGCATCGTATCTTCGGCTGGATAACAGCTGCCCCGTCAACCGGATTGCAATGGTCAACAACAGTGTGATGGAAGACCGCCTGAGTGAATATTTTGATCAGGTCTGGAATTTGGATGACCAGAACGTGACAAAAGAGCGCAACGCCATTGCGGAGCACATCCATCATGTCCTGCAGGGAATCCATCTGATTACCCGCGCCAAAAGTGATGAAATGGAAGAACTGCAAGAGAGCTGGATGAACAAAATCTAAAAATACAACATACATACGCATAAACATAAAGCCCCGGCTGCTGCGGTAGCTGGGGCTTTTGTTGTGCCGAGAAAAATGAAATTGCAAGAAAACTCCATGCCAAAGCGTGAAAATCCATGTGAAAAAAGTGAATCATGCGGAATCAATTTCTGGAAATTTGTGCCATGGGATTCTCGTGCTTTCCGTAAACAGGAATGGTATACTATGTTCAGCACCGAAGATAATTATAGCATTATGGTTCGGCGACGCTGTGCAACGATGTGCACAGCAGGGGAAAGCGCCATAAAGGTTTGGCGTGATTTGATTTGGATAATTTAATTCCCTGCAACTATAAGGGAAAGACATTTGGAGGAAATTGCAATGAATGAAAACGCGATGTTGACTGGCAAGCCCAGCATTGACCGCCCCTGGATGAAGTTCTATCCAGATGTTCTGCGTGGTATCCAGGTTCCGGCCTGCACCGTGGAACAGTACCTCTCCGTGCGCGCTGCAGACCCTAACGTGGTTGCCATGCACTACTATGGCGTGGATATCACCTGGGGTACCGTGTTCCGTAAGGTGGACGCCACCGCCCGCGCTCTGCAGGTGCTTGGCATCAAGCAGGGGGACCAGATCCCCGTGTTCCTGCGTTCTGTGCCGGAATTCATTTATCTGCTGCTGGCAGCCGAGCGCATCGGCGCTTCGCTGCTGTGCCGTGACAACACCCTGGAAGAAAACATTGAAGCTGTTCAGAAAGCCAATGCCAAGGTGATTTTTGTTCACGACTTCTTCTCCAAGGCCGAAATCGAAGCCTACCGTGAGCAGACCAACGTGAATACCTATGTTATCGTTCCCGCTCTGGAAAGCGGCGACCGCGCCGCTATGCCGGTTTACCTGCAGCATTCTCTGGATGCCCTGTATCCGGATGTTCCCGCCCGTGGCTCTGATACCATGATGTGGGCTGATTTCTGTAACATGGGCCAGCGTTTTCGCGGCTTTGTGCCCGCTCCTGTCAACATTGACCGCCCGCTGCTGCGCGCCTACACCAGCGGTTCCACCGGCCCTTCCAAGCAGGTCATCCATTCTGCACACAGCATCATCGGTGTGCTGGCCCAGATGAACTTTTATGGCGCTTCGGATAAATTCCGCCCCACCTGGCTGCTGACCATCCTGCCCCCGGCTCTGATCGCTGTTGTGGTTTCCATGATGCTGCTGCCCCTGGCCGGCGGTATGCTGCTCATTCTGGATCCGTTTGTGGATGTGTACGATATTGACCTGGAAATGATGCGCTACCGCCCCAACAACTGGCCCCTGATCCCCATGTTTGTGGAGGTTATCCGCCGTAGCAAGCGTCTTCCGGCTGACTATGATATGTCCCACATGCTGGCCATCGGCGCCGGCTGCGAGGCATTCAACAACAAGCAGCTGCGCAATGTTGAGGAGTTCCTCAAGCAGCATAACTGCAACCTGCGCTTTACTGTCGGCTACGGCAGCAGCGAGGCCGGCTCCAACGCCACTCTGCCCATGGCTCCGTTCCCGGTGCGTGACGGCAACGTTGGTGTGCCGATGATCCGCAGCGTCATCAGCATCTTCAAGCCCGGCACCCAGGAAGAGCTGACCTACAATACCCCCGGTGAGATCTGCATGGCGGGCCCCGGCGTGATGCTGGGCTATGACCGCCCCGAAGCAACCGCCAAGGCACTGCAGGTCCACGCAGACGGCAAGACCTGGCTGCACACCGGCGATATCGGCTATATGACCGAGGACGGTGTGCTCTACACGATGACCCGCGGCGCATCTCCGCGCTTTGGCGGCGGCGACCTGATGGTGCAGCCGCTGGAGAACATCGTGGCCGATGCCGAAATCAAGGGCATCAAGGACGAGTTCTTTGTTATCGTGCCGGATGATGAGCACGAGGGCTGCTTCCTGCCGTACCTGTACGTCCAGCTCAAAGATGGCTACACCTTGGACGATGTGCGCGATAAGATCAATGCCTGCCTGCCGGAACGTTACATGCGTCCGGTGGAGATTTTCACCGTACCGGAACGCCCGTTCTTCCACTTCAAGACCAACCGTATTGGCCTGAGCAAAGAAATCATCGCCAAGCGCAACCAGCAGAAAGAGAAAGCCAAGCGCAACAGCTTTGCCGATGGCTGCATTGCCTGATGACTTTGGCGTGATAAAATCATGATAATGTAACGGCATGTGCCCACCTTATGATAGAGATAAGGGGGCACATGCCTTTTGTTTTGGGGTGGGGGAGCGGATGAAGATGAACGGTACGCGCGGTTGGGGGATAGGGGAGAAGGGCAATCGGATTCCGGTGCGGGGGAGATACTTGTGAAGTTGTAAAGGCAATACCGCATAATTCTAAGTGCCGATACGGCGAGCGAGGTGCGGCAG
>ENA-OURZ01001625-OURZ01001625.1-human-gut-metagenome-genome-assembly--contig:-NODE-1625-length-24104-cov-17.789970_pt1 | contig 24104 bp, 20 predicted proteins | sample MGYA00242073_ERZ509195 | MGnify/ENA primary metagenome ERZ509195 (study PRJEB26280, sample SAMEA2338837) | human gut metagenome | biome: human gut; feature: human-associated habitat; material: faeces...
ACGAGATGATGAACTACCGCGGCAGCGGCATGTGCGTCATGGAAATGAGCCACCGCTCCAAGGTTTTCCAGCAGATCGTCGACGAGGCCGAGGCTGACCTGCGCGACCTGATGGGCATTCCCGACAACTACAAGGTCCTGTTCATTCAGGGCGGCGCTACGCTGCAGTTCGCGGCTGTGCCTTGGAATCTGATGAAGAACGGCAAGGCCGTCTACGTCGAGACCGGCGCATGGTCCAAGAAGGCCATTGCCGAGGCCAAGAAGTACGGCGAAGTCATCGTCGCCGCTTCCTCCAAGGACAAGAACTACAGCTACATCCCCGACTGCTCCGATCTCGACATTCCCGAGGATGCCGACTATGTCTACATCTGCGAGAACGAGACCATCCACGGTGTGACCTGGCAGCAGCTCCCCAACACCAAGGGCCATGTTCTTGTCTCCGACCAGAGCTCCATGTTCCTCTCCCAGCCCTGCAACGTCAGCGATTACGGCATGATCTATGCGGGCGTGCAGAAGAACGTCGGCCCTGCCGGTATGGTCATCGCCATCATCCGCGAGGACCTCATCCGCGAGGATCTCGATCCCAAGATGCCCATCTACATGCGCTATGACACCCACGCCAAGAACAACTCCATGTACAACACCCCGAACTGCTGGGCGATTTACTGCTGCGGCAAGGTGTTCAAGTACCTCAAGAGCATCGGCGGTCTCGAGGAGATGCACAAGCGCAACGTCGAGAAGGCCAAGGTCATCTATGACTTCCTGGATTCCTCCAAGATGTTCCACGGCACCGTTGAGCCCGAGTTCCGTTCCCTCATGAACATCCCCTTCGTCACCGATTCCGCCGAGCTCGACGCCGAAGTCGTCGCTGCTACCAAGGCTGCCGGTTACGATAACCTCAAGGGCCACAAGAGCGTCGGCGGTCTGCGCGCCAGCGTTTACAACGCCATGCCCATCGAGGGCGCTCAGGCTCTCGTCGAATTCCTGAAGAAGTTTGAGGCCGAGCACACCAAGTAAAGGAAAATTTCTTAAAAGGGGGGATACTATCCCCCTTTTAGATACTCCCTCACCAGTGAAGCGTTCACCGGTGCCGCCGCTTAAAGAGCGGCTGGGTCAACGATTAAAATATTTACAAGGAGAAAGTTAAAATGCGTATTCTTGTTACCGACGGTATGGATAAGGGCGCGATCGAGAAGGTTCGCGCGATGGGTCACGAGCTCGTTGAGCAGTTCTACGAGCCCGACGAGCTTGGTAAGGCCCTGCGCGACTTTGATGTCGCCATCATTCGCTCCAAGACCAAGCTGCGCGCCAAGCAGATCGACGAGGCCAAGGGCAGCCGCTTCAAGTGCGTCATCCGCGCCGGTGTCGGCCTCGACAACATCGACGTGCAGTACGCCAAAGACAACGGCATCGAGGTGAAGAACACCCCGAAGTCCCCCTCCGAGTCCGTTGCTGAGCTCGCTATGGCTCACATGTTCTCCTGCGCCCGTTACATCTCCATCGCCGGCCACTCCATGCGCGAGGGCAAGTGGGAGAAGAAGGCCTACGGCAAGGGCATCGAGCTGACCGGCAAGACGCTCGGTATCGTCGGCTTCGGCCGCATCGGCCAGAAGCTCGGCAAGATGGCCAAGGCCATCGGCATGAACGTCATCGCGTTCGATATCTTCCACATCCCCGGCATCGAGGAAGAGCTCGGCATCCCCTATGTTGAGATGGACGAGCTGCTCGCCAAGTCCGACTTCATCTCCGTCCACGCTCCCGCTGTCGACGGCGGCGCTCTCATCAACGCTGAGCGCATCGCCAAGATGAAGGACGGCGTCGTCATCATCAACACCTCCCGCGGCACCAACGTCGACGAGGCTGCGCTTCTTGACGCGCTCAACAGCGGCAAGGTCCGCGCCGCCGGTCTGGACGTCTATGCCGACGAGCCCGCGACCAACGTTGCGCTCTACTCCCACCCGATGGTCTCCTGCACGCCGCACATCGGCTCCGCGACCGTCGAGGCTCAGGGCCGCATCGGCGAAGAGCTGGTCGAGATCATCTCCAAGATGTAATTTATCGCTCACGCGAATGACAAAAAAAAGAGCCGTCGAAAGACGGCTCTTTCTTCTTGTCCTCGTGCTCGGCACGGCATATCTCCACGTTCTTTTTCATAGGATACACCAACAAAACTGTGCTGAGGTGTACGATATGGAGCGCAACCAGAACTATGTGGAGCTGTGGGGCGTCGCCGCAGGCGAGCCCGTCTTTTCGCACGAGAACCATACCCGCCGGTTCGACAAATTTCCCCTGCGGGTCGAGCGCCTGTCAGGCCAGAACGACGTGCCCGTCATCGTGGCGAGCGAGGCACTGCTGCGCGTCTGCCCTGTGGAGGAGGGACAGAGCCTTCGCATCGTCGGGCAGCTGCGCTCGTTTAACAACAAGAGCGGGCAGGGCAACCGGCTCGTCATCACCGTGTTCGCCCAGAGCATCGAGCCGGGCGACGGCTCGTACTTTAACCGCATCCTGCTCTCGGGCGCGCTGTGCAAAAAGCCCGTGCTGCGGCGCACGCCGCTCGGCCGCAGCATTTGCGATGTCATTCTGGCAGTCAACCGCCACTACGGGCGCGCGGACTACTTACCCTGCATCGCCTGGGGACAGACCGCCGTGCAGATCGCGGGCATGGACGTCGGCGAGCGATTGGCGCTTGAGGGCCGCGTGCAGAGCCGGACCTACACCAAGCTGCTCGAAAGCGGCAGTGAGGAACGCACGGCGTTCGAAGTGTCGATCATGCAGCTTTTGGACGAAGAAGAAACGGAGGAGACCGCCTTATTATAGGCGGTCTCCTCCGTCTTTTGCTTATAGCCCGCTCTCCTATTCAAATAATTTATCAGTGCATCCCTTTACAATTTTAAGGCGCAGTGTTAGAGTCTTTCGTGCTATATATTCTATTAGATTTTTTGAAATTTAAAAAAACGAAACACGGAGAGAGAAATGGCAAGAATTTTTTTACTCAAGGGTGACATCGCCAACCCCGGCTATGTAGACATTCCCGACGAGGCGACCACCATCCGAGAGGTGATCTACGGGATCGGCGGCGGCATTCCGAATGGGAAAAAGTTTAAGGCGGTGCAGATCGGCGGCCCGAGCGGCGGCCTTCTCGTCGAGGAGCATCTCGATCTGCCCCTGCACTTTCAAAAGCTCAAGCCCTACGGCGTGCGCCGCGGCGACAGCGTCATCACGGTGCTCGACGAGGACCGCTGCATGGTCGATGTCGCGTGTCGCTTTATGCAGTACACGCAGACAGAGTTCTGCGGCAAGTGCGTTCCCTGCCGCGAGGGCACAAAGCGCATGAACGAGCTGCTCTGGGCCATGCGGGACTACCGCCTCAGCGAGTCGGACTTTCATATGCTCACCGACCTTGGCGAGATGATCTCGATCACGGCGTTCTGCAATCTGGGCCGCAATTCCTACCACACGCTGGAAACGGCCATCAAATACTTTCCCGAGGAATTCAAGGATCACCTGCGCGGGGACTGCGCGCTCTGCGAGCTTGATCGCGAGCCGATCGAGCCGGGTGGACTTCCCTATAACCGCATCCGCCTCGAGATCGACCCGAGCATCTGCCGCGGATGCAGCAAGTGCTCGCGTTCCTGCCACGCCGAGGCTATCACGGGCGTCATCAAGTCGCCGTTCGTGATCGACCCGGAAAAGTGCGTCAAATGCTATACCTGCATCGAGGCCTGCCCCTTTGATGCGATCCAGGAGGTGGAGATCGATGGCTAAGGGTATTATGTATGTCGACAACATCCGCGTGGAGTTCGACGACGAGCCCACGATCATGGATGTCTGCCGCAAGGCGGGCGTGGAAATGCCGAACTTCTGCTTCCACTCCGACCTTTCCGTTTACGGCGCGTGCCGCATGTGTATGGTCGAGGATCTGGACACCGGCAAGATCGACGCCGCCTGCACGACCAAGCCGAAAAACGGCATGCGCATCCGCACCAACACGTCGCGCCTTCTCAAATACCGCCGCATGATACTGGAGCTGATGCTTGCCTCGCACTGCCGCGACTGCACCGCCTGCGAAAAAAACCGCTCCTGCCGTCTGCAGGAGATGGCCGTGCGCTTCGGCATCCATCACGTTCACTTCAAGGATACGCGCGAGCATGTACCGATGGACTTTTCAAGCCCTGCGGTCACATTCGACCTCAACAAATGCATTCTCTGCGGCGACTGCGTGCGCGTGTGCAAAGAGGTCCAGGGCATGAGCATCCTGCACTTTGCAGGCCGCGGCCCAGGGCTGCACATTGAGGCAGGCGACGACCAGCCCATCTCGACTACGCACTGCGTCAGCTGCGGCCAGTGCGCCGCCGTGTGCACGACCGGCGCCATCACCGTCAAAAACGACATCGGCGCGGCGTGGCGTGCCCTGCACGACCCGCAAAAGCGTGTCGTCATCCAGATCGCGCCCGCCGTGCGCGTCGCCATCGGTGAGGCCTATGGTCTGCCCGCGGGCGAAAATGTGCTCGACAAGCTCGTCACGGCACTCAAGATCATGGGTGCGGACGAAATTTACGATACGATCTTCGGCGCGGACCTCACGGTGCGCGAGGAATCGAAGGAATTCCTCCGCCGCCTGGAAACGGGCGAAAATCTCCCGCTGATGACATCCTGCTGCCCGTCCTGGGTGCGCTATGTGGAGCAGGAGCGCCCGCAGTTCATCAAGAACCTGTCCTCCGCGCTCTCGCCTATGCAAATGTTCGCAACGGTCTTAAAGGACAAGTACCGCGAAAAGGACGCCGCCGACGGCCGCACGACCTTCCATATCGCCATCATGCCCTGCACAGCCAAGAAAATGGAGGCCGGACGCGAGGAATTCCGCCGCGACGGCGTACCGAACGTCGACCTTGTGCTGACCACGCAGGAGGTCATCAAGATGATCAAGGAATCCGGCATCCGCTTCCAGATGCTCGAAAAGGAGTCGCCCGACCTGCCGTTCGGCATGGGCAGCGGCGCGGCCGAGATCTTCGGCACCTCCGGCGGCGTGGCGGAGGCGGTGCTCCGCTGTTGCCTGCCCGACAAGAGCAAAAACGTCCTGCGCATGCTCGAGCACAGCGGTCTTCGCGGCACGGAGGCCATCCGCTTTGTGACCATCCCCGTTAACGGGCGCGACGTGCGCGTCGCCCTGGCCCACGGCCTTGCCAACGCGGCAAAGCTGCTCGATCAAATCGAAAACGGCGAGGTCGAGGTCGACCTGGTCGAGGTCATGTCCTGCCGCACCGGCTGCGTCGGCGGCGCGGGCCAGCCCTACGCGCTGATGAGCACCAAGCTCAAGCGCGCCCACGGCCTGTACGAGATCGACCGCAGCGCGATGTTCAAGCGCAGCGAGCGCAACCCCGTCCTCGACGCGATGTATGCCGCGGGTCTCAATGAGCGCGCGCACGAGCTGCTGCACCACGAGTACAAGGACTGATCCCCTTCATAAAAAGCCGGCCGTGTGTCCACGGCCGACTTTTTCGCCCGACTCATTATTTTTTATAATGCGTCTATTGACAAATTAAGATATTTCCACTAATATATTTTTGAAAATGTATTACAAATTTGAATCGGAGGACAGCCATGGAAGTCCGCAACCTGGTCACATTCTTAAAAGTCACGGAGCTCAAGAGCTTCTCCCGTGCGGCGGAAGCTCTGGATTATTCCCAGTCCGCCGTCACGGTGCAGATCCAGCAGCTCGAGCGCGAGCTGGGCGTGCAGCTCTTTGACCGCATCGGCAAAACGGTCTCCATCACGCAGTACGGCAAGGACTTTGTCTCCTACGCGCGCGACGTGGTGAGCGCCATCGCGCGTGCCAGCGCCTTTGCCTCGTCGGATTCCGAGCTGAGCGGCACCGTGCGCGTCGGCACGCTCAATTCGCTACTCACCGCCTCGTTCTCTAACATCGTGCCGCTCTACCACGAGCGTTTTCCGCACGTGCAGATCAGCCTGCACGCGGGCAATATCGCCTCCATCACCGAAATGCTCGTCAAGAATGAGCTCGACATCATCTACACGCTCGATGAGCAGATCTTCGACACGCAGTTTGTCAAAGTCTTTGAAGCGCAGGAGGACGTCGTCATCGTGACGAACACGGAAAACCCGCTCTCTGCCCGCGATGATGTGCACCTTGCCGACCTTGTGTCGCACCCGTTCATCCTGATGAACCACGGCAACCCCTACCGCGACCAGTTCGACCGCGAGCTTGCCCGTCAGGATCTAAGTGTCGAGCCGTTTTTGGAGCTTGAGAGCGACACGCTCGCGCTCAAGCTCATCCGCGAGAATCCAGAGTATCTCTCCGTGCTGCCGCGCTACACGGCGAAGATGAGCATTCACAAGGGCAACCTTGCCATCATCCCTGTGGCCGACTGTCAGATGAGCCAGTGGCGGCAGGTGCTTTATCACCGCAACAAGGTCATCACCCCGCAGATCCAAGGCATGCTCGACGTGATCTTAGAGGTCGCGAAAAAGCCGTTTTAAGCAGAATCTCACAAAAAAGCACAGGCGCGCTTTCGCGCGCCTGTGCTTTTTCACTTTACTGTGTCAGTACGGCGTAAAATTTGCAAAAAAAGAGTGCAAAATGCAAATCGGCGCGGTATAATAATGGGCAAATTCCAGCGTCCGCGCGCATCGCGCGCCCGCTTTGATCGGAGGGATCACGATATGAGAATTGTCGTCAAGGTCGGCACATCCACGCTGGCACACCCCACGGGGCGGCTGAACATCCAGCGTATGGAAAAGCTGTGCAAGGTTTTAAGCGACCTTAAAAATATGGGACACGAGATCATCCTCGTCTCCTCCGGCGCCATCGCCATGGGCTTTGGCAAGCTCAACCTGAGCGAACGGCCGAAAGACGTGCCGACGAAGCAGGCCTCCGCCGCTGTCGGCCAGTGCGAGTTGATGTACATTTACGACAAGCTCTTCACCGAGTATAACCACACCGTGGCACAGCTGCTCATCACCGCACCGGATATCGAAGAGGGCGGCGTGCGCAAGCAGAACTTCCACAACACGCTCGCGCGGCTTTTAGAGCTCGGCGCGCTGCCGGTCATCAACGAGAACGACACCATCTCCACCGAGGAGTTCGGCATCGGCGACAACGATACGCTCTCTGCCATCGTGGCCGTGACGATCCAGGCGGACCTCCTCATTCTGCTTTCGGACATCGACGGGCTCTTCGACGGAGACCCGCGCAAGAACCCCGACGCGAAGCTCATCGACACGGTGGAAAAGATCGACGAGCACATCATTTCGCTCGGCGGGGGCAGCGGGTCGAACCTCGGCACCGGCGGCATGGCGACCAAGCTCCGCGCCGCGCAGATGGCGACGGCAGCAGGCTGCGAAATGGTCATCGCCAACGGCCAGTCGCCCGAGGTACTCTACGATGTGGTCGCGGGCAAGCGCGTGGGCACAAGATTTTTGGCAAAGAGGGATGAAGCATGACAACGATCGAACTTCTAGAACGCACAAAAGCTGCCTGGGGCAGCATCCGCAGCGCAAGCGCCGAGGAGAAGGACCGGCTGCTGCTCGCGATGGCGGAGAGCCTTGAGGCCAACAGCGAAGATATCCTGCGCGAAAATGCCAAGGACATGGAGGCGGCGAAGGGCACGATCTCCGACGTGATGCTCGACCGTCTCGCCCTGACGGAGAGCCGCATCCACGCGATGGCCGAGGGCATCCGCGAGGCCGCGGCGCTGCCCGACCACGTGGGCCGCGCGCTCGCGCAGTTCAAGCGCCCCAATGGTATGACCATCACCAAGCGGCAGGTGCCGCTCGGTCTGGTCGCCATCATCTACGAGAGCCGCCCGAACGTCACGTCGGACGCCGCGGCGCTGTGCATCAAGAGCGGCAACGTCTGCATGCTGCGCAGCGGCAAGGAGGCCTATCGCTCCTCTCACGCCATCGTCACGGCGCTCAAGGCGGGCGTTGAGTCCGTCGGCGGCGATTCCGACATTGTCAACATCGTTGAGGATACAACGCATGCGAGCGCGCAGGTATTGATGACGGCGGACGGCCTTGTCGACCTGCTGATCCCCCGCGGCGGCAAGGGGCTCATCCGCGCGTGCGTGGAAAATGCAAGCGTTCCCTGCATCGAGACCGGCACGGGCATCTGCCATGTGTACGTCGACAGGGACGCTGACCTCAACATGGCGGTAAAGATCATCGAAAACGCCAAGACGAGCCGCCCGTCCGTCTGCAACGCGGAGGAGGTCTGCCTTGTCCACCGCGACATTGCAAAGGAATTTCTCCCCAAGCTCAAGGCCGCGCTTGTCGACAAGCGTAGAGAAGCGGGCCTTGTCCCCGTCGAGCTGCGGCTCGACGAAGCCGCGGCGGAGATCATTCCCGGCACGGCGGCAACGGAGCTCGACTTCGACACGGAATTTCTCGATTACATTCTCGCCGTCGCGGTCGTAGATGATCTGGATGCGGCCATCGCGCATGTCCAGTATCACTCGACGCACCACAGCGATTGCATCGTGACCGACAACCAAGCCGCGGCCGACCGCTTTGTCGACGAGGTCGACAGCGCGGCGGTGTACGTCAACGTCTCCACCCGCTTCACCGACGGCGGGGAGTTCGGCCTCGGCTGCGAGATGGGCATTTCGACGCAGAAGCTCCACGCGCGCGGCCCGATGGGGCTCGACGAGCTGAGCACCTATAAATATGTCATCACCGGCAGCGGCCAGATTCGATAACAGGAAAGGCGAACACTCCGATGTACCATAACGACAAAAAGTACGCATTGACAAACTGCGTGCTTCTCGACGGCTCTGAGCACATGGAGCCGCAGACGGGCAAGGCCGTGTGCATCGCCGGAGAGAAGATCAGCGAGATCGTCGACGCACAGCATATCCCCGCGGGCTATGAGGCAGTCGACCTCGGCGGAAAATATGTGCTGCCGGGTCTCATCAACATGCACGTGCATCTGCCCGCCTCGGGCCGGCCCAAGAAGAAGGCGAGCGACCCCAAAAAGCTCGTCAAGCTCATCACCTTCTGCGCGCTGACGAACAGGATCGGTGTCAGCATGTGCGAGGGCTACGCCAAAACCGAGCTGCTCTCCGGCGTCACGACCATCCGCACAGTCGGCGGCGTCGCCGATTACGACACGAAAATTCGCGACCTCGCCGCGGCGGGCAAAATTCTTGCCCCGCGCGTGCTGGCGTCGAACATGGCGGTCTCCGTCCCCGGCGGGCACATGGCGGGTTCGCTCGCCTACGAGGCGCACTCCGCCGAAGAGGCCGCGGCGCTCGTCGAAAAGATCGCCGCCGAAAAGCCCGACCTCATCAAGCTGATGATCACCGGCGGCGTGCTGGACGCCGAAGTCGTGGGCGAGCCGGGCGTGCTGCGCATGCAGCCCGAGCTTGTCAAGGCCGCGAGCGACAAGGCACATTCGCTCGGCATGATCGTCGCGGCGCACGTTGAGAGCCCTGAGGGCGTGATGGTCGCGCTGCAAAACGGCGTCGACTCCATCGAGCACGGCGCGCAGCCAAGCGATGAAATGATCACGCTCTTCAAGCAGCGCAAGGCGTTCCAAATTTCGACCATTTCCCCCGCCCTGCCCTACGCGCTCTTCGACCGCAGCATTTCGCACGCGACGTATGAGCAGCAGGAAAACGGCAAGATCGTCTTCGACGGCATCGTCGCGCTCGCAAAGGCAAACCTCGCCGCGGGCGTGCCAGTCGGTCTCGGCACGGACGTCGGCTGCCCGTACATCACACATTACGACATGTGGCGCGAGCTGCACTATTTCGTCAAATACTGCGGCGTGACGCCCGCGTTCGCGCTCTACAGCGCGACGAAACTCAATGCCCGGCTCGCGGGCATCGGTGATCTGACCGGCAGCATTGAGGCGGACAAGCAGGCCGACCTGATCGTCTGCACAAACGATCCGCTCCGGAATTTGAGCGCGCTGCGTGAGCTCGACATGGTCGTCAAGGGCGGCTATCGCATCGACAAGCCGCAGATCAAGAAGATGGATGAGGTCGAGCGCGAGCTCGACAAGTTCCTGTGAGCGCTATGAAATACTTGGTACTATCCGACTCGCACGGCAATGTCGACAACATGGTGCGCGCGGTGGAGCTCGTAAAGCCGCAGGGCATCATCCATCTTGGCGACGGCTGGCGCGATGTCGAGGAGCTGCGTGAACTTTTCCCCAGCCTGCCGCTCGAGCAGGTCCCCGGCAACTGCGATTTCGGGCGCTTTGAAGCGCTTGAGCGCGTGCTGATTCTGGACGATCACCGCGTGCTCATCGCGCACGGGCACACGTTAGGGGTGAAGACCGGACTTCTCCGCGCGCAGTACCGCGCGCTCGAAATGAACGCCGACATTCTGCTCTTCGGCCACACGCACGTGCCGCTCGTGGACGCGGCGTCGCGGCCGATGATGATGAATCCCGGTTCGATTGGCGATCCCCGCCGCCCGACCTACGGCGTACTCGAATTCAGGGACGGACAAATTTACCCGTCGGTCTTTCGGCTGGACGCATAACAAAAAAAGAGATGTACCTTGCGGTACATCTCTTTCCCTTTTCTCACCCGTTCCAAGCGCGCACCTGCTCGCGCAGCCAATTACACCAAGCGTCCACGCCCTCGCCGGTTTTGGCGGAGAGGGGGAATATCTTGAGCTTCGGGTTGCGCATGTGCGCGTATTCGACGACCTTTTCCATGTCAAAGTCGAAATACGGCAGCACGTCGATCTTGTTGATGATGAGCGCGTCGCACACAGTGAAGATAAGCGGGTACTTGAGCGGCTTGTCGTGTCCCTCCGGCACGGAGAGGATCATCGCGTTTTTGACCGCGCCCGTGTCGAACTCCGCGGGGCAGACGAGGTTGCCGACGTTTTCGAGCACGACGAGGTCCAAGTCCTTCGTGCCGATCTCCTTGAGGCCCTGCTCCGTCATGCTTGCATCGAGGTGGCACATGCCGCCCGTGTGGAGCTGGATGGACTTGACGCCCGCGTCCGCGATAGTCTTCGCGTCCACGTCGGAGTCGATGTCTGCCTCCATCACGCCGATGCGCAGCTCATCCTTGAGCGCTTCAAGCGTGCGCAGCAGCGTCGTCGTCTTGCCGCTGCCCGGCGAGGACATCAGGTTCAGCAGAAACGTTCTGTCCTGCTTGAGCTGCGTGCGAAGGCGTGCGGCCTCGCGGTCGTTGTCGGCGAAGACGCTCTCTTTCACCTCGATGATCTTATAGGGTTCTGTCATATCGCCTCGATCTCCTTTAAGTTGATCTCGCTGCCCTGCTTGAGCCATGTTTTTTCACTGCCGCAGTGCGGGCAGGTGCGGCCAAACTGCACCGTGGGATAGTCGCGCCCGCAGCCCTCGCAGTACGTAACAGCGGGGATGGTCTCGATCTTGAGCGCGGCCTCCGGTAAAAGCTCGGTCTTCTTGACTGCCCAGTTCCAGCAGCTTTCGAGTTCGTGCGGGATCGCACCGGACACCTCGCCGAGCTCGAGCGTCACGGACGCGACGTTCGTCAGGCCGTTTTCCTCTCCGATCTTTTCCACGCTCTTGATGACGTGGAAGACAATGCCTAGCTCGTGCATTACTTGCTCTTTCTCGCCGCACGCTTGATCTTGAACTCACGCTTGATCATGTACGGCAGGATGGCCTTCATCTTGTCCTCACAGGCGTACATCTTGCTGCACTCCGGTCTCTCGCGGTGCAGGTGGATGGCGTCGAACGCGCACTTTGTCGTGCAGACGCCGCAGCCGATGCACTTGTTCGGGTCGACGATGCTCGCGCCGCAGCTAAGGCAGCGCGCGGTCTCCTTTTTGATCTGCTCTTCGGTGAACGCGACGCGCTCGTCGCTAAACGTCCTGCGCAGCGCCTCGTTATAGCCGATGCGCTGGCGCGGCGTTGTGTCGTAATTGACGGGGATCAGAGCGTTCTCCTTGTCGAGCTCAATGAACTGGCGGCGGTTGCGGCCGACCGTCAACGTCGCGTGCTGGACAAAACGGTGCAGCGAGATCGCGCCCTCCTTGCCCGCGGCGATGGCGTCGATGGCAAATTTCTGACCCGTATAAGCGTCGCCGCCGACGAAGATATCCTTTTCCGCCGTCTGATACGTGACGGGGTCTGCCTTGACCGTGCCGTTGGGGTTGAACTCAACAGCGGTGCCGGTGAGCAGCTCGCGCCAGTCGACCTTCTGGCCGATGCAGTAGAGAACCGTCGTGCACTCGGCCTGCTCGCTCACACTGTCGTCAAACTCAGGTGCGAAGCGGCCCTCGTCGTTCTTGACGCGCGTGCACTTGCGGAACCTGATGCCCGCGCACTTGCCGTCCTCCACCACGATCTCGGTCTGGCCCCAGCCGGCGTGGACGGTGATGCCGTCGCGCTCGCACTCGCTGCGGTCTTCCTCGCCCATCGGCATATCGTCGTAAGCCTCTAAGCAGTAGAGGTCAACGCTCTCCGCGCCGCAGCGCACCGCCGTGCGCGCAACGTCTGCGCCGATGTTGCCGCCGCCGATGACGACGACCTTACCGGAAAGCGTCTTCTTTTCATGCAGGTTGACCTGCCGCATAAAGTCGATACCCGCCATGACGCCGTCCGCGTCGCCGCCGGGGATGTTCAGCTTGCCGCCGGACTGGAGGCCGACGGCCACATAGAAGCCCTGATAGCCCTGCTCGCGCAGCTGCGCGATGGTCACGTCTTTTCCGACCTCCACGCCGCAGCGGAACTCGACACCGAGTTCACGCAGGATGTCGAGTTCTGCCTCCACCACGTCTTTTTCAAGGCGGAAGCTCGGAATGCCGTTCATCAGCATGCCGCCGGGACGCGCTTCCCTTTCAAACACCGTCGGGCGGTAGCCCTTTTCAGCGAGGTAGTATGCGCACGACAGGCCCGCGGGGCCGCCGCCGATGACGGCGATCTTCTCGGAAAATTCGCCGTCGACCTTCGGAATGACCTTTTCGGGCACAAAGCACGTTTCCGCGTTTAAGTCCTGCTGGGCGATGAAGCGCTTGACCTCGTCAATGGCGACGGCCTGATCGACCGTACCGCGCGTGCAGGCGTCCTCGCAGCGGCGGTTGCAGATGCGGCCGCAGACCGCGGGGAACGGATTTTCGCGCTTGATGAGCTGCAGCGCTTCGCGGTACTTGCCCTGCGCAGCAAGCTTCAGATAGCCCTGCACCGCGATGTGCGCTGGGCAAGCCGTTTTGCACGGCGAGGTGCCGGTATCGTAGCAGTTGATGCGGTTCCTGTCGCGGTAGTCGATGCTCCACTTTTCCGGCCCCCACTTGACATCGTCGGGTAATTCCTGACGGGGATATTCGATGTAGCCGTCCTTCGTGCAGAGCTTCTGTCCCAACTTGACCGCGCCCGCGGGGCAGTTTTCGACGCAGCGGCCGCAGGCGACGCACTTCTCGCTCTCGACGCTCGCAACATACGCGCTGCGCGACAGGTTCGGCGTGTTGAACAGCTGCGATGTGCGCAGCGCGTTGCAGACATTGACGTTGCAGTTGCAGATGCCGAAAATTTTCTGCTCACCGTCGATATTCGTGATCTGGTGGACAAAGCCGTTGTCCTCGGCCTTTTTGAAAATTTCGAGCGCTTCGTCCTTCGTGATGTATTCGCCGCGCTGTGTTTCGACGATGTAGTCGGCCATGTCGCCCACACCGATGCACCAGCTTTCGGCGTCGTCGCCGCAGCCCTCGCCGAGCTTGGCGCGGCTAGCGCGGCAGGAGCACATGCTCTTGGCGTACTTGCCCTCGTACTTGCTGAGCCAGTAAGAGATGTGCTCTAAGTCAACGGACTCGTTCTCCGTCTCGATGGCCTTTTCCACAGGGATGACGTGCATGCCGATGCCTGCGCCTCCCGGCGGCACCATGGGCGTGATCTTTTCGAGCGGGAGCATCGTCATGCGCTCAAAGAACGCCGCGACCTCGGGATGCTCGTCGATCTGGCTTTTGCGCATGTTCAGAAATTCCGCGCTGCCGGGGACGAACAGCGGCAGCACCCAGCGCTTTTCATGCTTAGGGTTTTTGCCGTCCAGGTTCTCCCAGTTGTACTCGATGATGCCTGTCCACGCCATCTCCGTGAGGAGCTTTTCGAGCGGCTCGCGCTCCATTTTGGTGAGCTTCATCAACTGCTCGGTCGTCTTGGGCTTGCGCACGCCCATTTTGAGCGCAACGTCGACCATCTCGTCGGTCATCACGCCGGCAAGGCCCCAGTACTCGGGGTCGTCCGCCGTGGCCTTGAGGCCGATGCGGTTCGTGATCATACTGCCGAGCTTGAGGACGTTTTCGCGCGGAGCGTCCGTGCGGGGTATTTTGAAATCCAGTTTACTCTCGTCGAGAGGGAAATTCGTGGGCTTGCTGCCGTTGATATCGCTCATGTTCCTGCTCTCCCTTTTCGCGGCGCACCGCGTGCTTGCCGCCGCGCAGCAAAAATATCGCGCGGCGATCATCACCTATCTTATCCAAGCTCTATTTTACAGAAAAATGTTGGATTTTTCCATTGACTGATTCCATAAACCGCAGTCATATCGCTCAATTCCCCGCATTTTTGCGCAGATCGGCAGAATTGCCCAAATTTACAGATCAAGGAACCGCCGCGCAAGCGCGGGCACATTGGTGTTTTTGAGGCACACGACGTTCAGCTCGTGCACGCCCGTGAGCGGCGGGCAGGAAAAATGCCCGAACTGCGCATCATTCTTGACGACGGCCTCGTAGAGGAAGCTCACGCCGCAGCCCTCGCTCACCAGATGCCGGATGAGCTTGAAGCTGCTGATGCAGACATTCGCGCGAAACGCCTCGACCGTGTAGCCGCACTGCATGAGCTCTCGCTCTAAAATCTTTCGCGTACCGGAGCCAGACTCGCGCAGGATGAGCCGCTCGGAAAAGAGCTCATCCATCGGCACCTCACAGCCCGAAAACGGGTGATCTTTCGCACAGATGCCGATGTAGGGCTCGTTGCGCAGCAGAAAGCTCTCGTACCGGCTCTTGTCGAAAATGCCCTCGAGCACGACGAAGTCAAGCTCACCGCCCTCGAGCTGGGCGAGCAGGTGTGCCGTATTGTCGACGGTAAAAAAAAGCTCGTTGTCCGGTTCTTTCAAAAAGCGGATGATCTGCGGCAGCAGGATATAGTCGCCGATGGACTTCGTCGCGCCGATGCGAAGGCTCGTCTTCTCCTGCCGTTTGAGCGCACGGCGCAGCTCCTCGTCCTGATAGCGCTGGCTGATGGTGTAGATCTCAAGCGTTTCGCCCTGCGGCGTTTTTCTGAGCTTTCGGCTGTCGTAGGTAAAAAGGCGCACGCCGTACAGCGCTTCAAGCGCCTGAATCTGTTTCGTCACGGCGGGCTGCGTCAAATGCAGCTGCTCCGCCGCCTTGCGGTAGTTCATCGTGGCGCACACGGTCAAAAAGGTCTCAAGCCGCTGGTCCATGTTCTCTCTCCTTTGTCGATAACAAACAGGAATCGACATATTCTTATTTATAATTTTATTATATCATAGGTCGGTGATATAATACACCCGCAACACGCATTGGAGGAGAGAAAAAGCACATGAAATTTATCGAATCCGTAAAGAAAATGCTGCCCGGCTGCGCCATCGCGCTCGTCATCGCCGTGGTGGCCAAGTTTTTAGAGCAGCTGGAGGAATCCGTGGGGCTGCACCTGATCGGCGCGTCGGTCATCGCGATGTTCATCGGCATGATCGTGAACCGCTTTTACGCGCCGAATGACAAGACGAAGCCCGGCATCAAATTCACCTCAAAGAAAATTCTGAAATTCGCCATCATCCTGCTCGGCGCCAGCCTGAACATCACGACCGTGCTGACGGTCGGTAAGTTCTCGCTCACCGTCATGCTCTTCACACTGGCGACGTGCTTTGGCCTCGGCTATGTGATCGGCAAGGCGCTGGGGCTTGACTGGAAGACGAGCAGCCTCATCAACGCGGGCACGGGCATCTGCGGCGGCAGCGCCATCGCCGCCATCGCGCCGGTCATCGAGGCAACGGACATGGACATCGCCTACGGCATGTCGGCAACGTTCCTCTTTGACACGATCATGGTCGTCGTGTTCCCGCTGCTCGGCCGCGCGATGAGCCTTTCCGACGCGGCGTTCGGCCTGTGGGCCGGCACGGCGGTCAACGACACCTCGAGCGTCGTCGCCACGGGCTACGCCTTCAGCGAGGCCGCAGGCGACTTTGCCACGATGGTCAAGCTGACGCGCACACTCGCCATCATCCCGACGGTGCTGGTCTTCGCCGCCATCAGCGTGCACCTCAAGAAAAAGGCCCCCGCGCAAAGCGGCGACCATGGCGTCAAGGTCAATATGAAGTCGGTGTTCCCGTGGTTCATCCTCGGTTTCCTTGCAATGTCCATTCTGTGCAGCGTCGGCGTCATTCCCGCGGGCCTCGCTACGACGCTCAAGAGTATCAGCAAGTTCCTGATGGTCGCGGCACTCGCCGCCATCGGCCTCAATACGAACTTCGCGGCGCTGTGCAAGTCTGGCGCAAAGCCGATGCTCCACGGCTTCATCATTTCGCTGCTGGTCGTTCTTGTGGCGATTGCGGTCGAATATGTGCTCGGCATCGCGCCGAGCGGCACGCTCATTTAACCGTCCGCCGAAAGGATGAGATCGCAGCGGTTCCGCACATCGAGCGCGTCGAAATAGCGCTGCTCGAAAGGGATCCAGCGGTCGAAAAACTGCTTTGCATGCGCGGGCGCATTCCGTTTGAGGATGCGCTCGCGCTGTTTTTCTGCCGAAATCGGCAGAAAAACGGATAGATCGTAGTACGGCGCAAGGTCGGGGTGCATGGAGTACGCGCCCTCGACAATGTTGAGTGTTCCCGCCTTAATCCGCTGCGGCGGGGCGATGGTAAACGTCGCGCAGTCGAAGCGGCGGTAGTCGACGGGTCTTCCCTCGCGCAGAGGGATCAGCACCTCTTCCAAAAAGCGCTCGCGGTCGACGTTGCCGCCGGGCTGCGTGAAGCGCGCCTCCGTGCGCTGCTCGGGCCGGAGGAAAAAGTCGTCCATGTGGAAGACAGGGCAGCCGTAAACATTTTGCAGCAGCTCGCCGAGCGTCGTCTTGCCGCTGGCGCTGCCGCCCTCGATGGCGACGAGCACGCGGCTTCTTTCCGCCGCCAGGCGGTCGATGCGCGCAAACAGCGGCAGCGCGCGGGCGAAGTCGCGCCGCAGGACGCGGTACGCGGGCGCGTAATTCTGCCGAAATATCTCGGAGTGGTGCAGCGGCGGAAAGCCGTCCCTGCGCCATGTTTCAACAGCTCCCGCCGTCTCCTGCGCAGAAAACGGCAGCTCGGCCGCGTCGGCCATTGTCTGCAAGGCGGTGAGCATCGCTTCGAGCTTTTCGCGCCCGCACTCCTCGTGCCGCGCAGAGAGGGCGAAGAGCCGCGCAAACGTCTCCGCGTTCAAGCCGTCCTGCAAAATGCCGAGGTGCACACGGCAGTAGTCGCCACCGAGCAGCTCGACGAGCTCGGAGATACGGTCACCGCTTCGCGCCGCTTCGGCGCGGATGTAGTCTGCGGCGGCGGACGGGTCGGCGATCAGATGCTCGCAGCCAAAGGCGCTCTGATAGAGCGCCTTGAAGACGTCCTGAAGCGCCAGCTCTGGATAGCGCGCGCAGTGGGCGCGCAGAAAGTCGCGAATATCGGTAAAATTCGTCATAGCGGCGGGGTTCCTTTACCAAAAAGTTTCGTTTATCATAGCGCTTTTTCGCCCCTTTCGCAAGGGGCAAGGGATTGACAGCCCTGCGCTTTTTTGATAAAATTCCCGCGTCGGCACAAGCCGGCAGCGTTGGCACAAGCTGACTTTTCTTCCGCGCGTTCCCTGAAAGCAAACGAGGTATCACCAAGGTATCAATCTCCCTGCAAGGGGAATATTGATGCCTTTTCTTTGTCTTTTCAATGGTTTTCGCGCAGAAAACAAGACGCAAGAGAGGATGAGAACACCGTGACGATCCTTGTCATCGACGGCCAGGGCGGAAAGCTCGGCAAAACTTTGGTCGAGAACATCAAAAAGTCCTTCCCGCACCTCGAGATCATGGCGGTCGGTACGAACAGCGCCGCTTCCGACGTGATGCGCCGCGCGGGCGCTGACCGCGTGGCCACGGGCGAAAACCCCGTCATCGTGGCCTGCCGCAGCGCGCAGATCATCGTCGGCCCCATCGGCATCGCGATCGCCGATGCGCTGATGGGCGAGATCTCCCCCGCAATGGCGAACGCCGTCGCGTCGAGCAATGCCTACCGTGTGCTCATCCCGATGAATCTATGCAGCACGTATGTCGCGGGCGTGGACAAAAAGTCCTCCGCTATTCTGGACGACGCCATGGCGCACATCCGTTCGCTGCTCGAAGGAATGGAGAACAAACCATGAACAACGCTGCCACTGCAACTGCCCGTACCGCTTCCCCTGTGAGAAAGCTCACCTATTCCGCGCTCTTCCTCGCCTTGGCGATGGTCCTGCCGTTTTTGACCGGCCAGATCCCCGAGATCGGCTCCATGCTCTGCCCCATGCACCTGCCCGCGCTGCTGTGCGGCTTCATGTGCGGCTGGCCGTGGGGACTCGCAGTCGGCTTTATCTCCCCGCTGCTGCGCTCGATGTCCGGCATGCCGCCGATCTGGATTGCTATTCCCATGGCGTTTGAAATGGCGACCTACGGCGCCATCGCCGGTCTTCTGTACCGCAAGCTGCCGAAAACAGGCTGGCGCATCTATGCCTCGCTCATCTCCGCGATGGTCGCGGGCCGCCTTGTGTGGGGGCTTGTGAAGTTTCTGCTCGCGGGCCTTCAGGGCACGGAGTTCAGCCTCGCCCTCTTCCTCTCCGGCGCGGTGACGACGGCCATCCCCGGCATCATCTTGCAGCTCATCCTCATTCCCATCCTTGTGGTGGTAATGGAGCGCACAAATATGGCGCTCGACGTGTGAGCACTTGATAAAAACAGAAAAGGACTTGGACGAAAGCGTCCAAGTCCTTTTCTTTATTCCTCCGCTTTACTCAGTAGCTTCGGCGCGCTCGTGTCCATCAAAAACGCCCCGAGCGGCGCGGTGATGACGATGCCGAGCACCGCGACTGACAGCACGATGCTGCCGCAGGGCAGCCCCGCCGCAAGCGGCACCGAGCCGATGGCCGCCTGCACCGTCGCCTTGGGAAGATAGGCAAACACGCAGAAGAGCCTCTCTTTCGCCGTGAGCGGCGTTCTGAAAAGGCAAAGGCACACACCCACGGCGCGGAAAATGAGCGCCGAGAAGATCATGCCGACCGCCGCAAGGCCCACGCCCGCCATATAGCGGATATCGACCACCGCTCCGACGAGGACGAACAAAATGACCTCTGCCGCCAGCCAGAGCTTGCCGAATTTTTCAGAGAGCCGCTTGGCAACGAACGGCGTGCACTTCATCTTAAGTAAGCACGCCATGCTGACGACCGCGAGCAGGCCCGACACCGGCACGATGCCCTCGAGCCAGCCCTCCGCCGCGACGAGCAGCAGCGAGACCCCCAGCACGATGATGACCTTCATGCTGTTGCGGATGCAGTGCGATTGGGCATAGGCAGTCTCGAAAAAGCGGCTGAGCAACCACCCGACAAGCGCACCCAGCGCAACGCCGAGCACGATCGACGCAGGGATGCTCAAAAAGTCCGCGGCGTTGGCGCTGCCGCCCTGCGCCGTGTGCAGAAACGTTGTAAACAGCACAATGACGAAGATATCGTCGCACGATGCGCCGGCCAGGATCATCTGCGGGATGCTCTTGTCCGTTCCGCGGCCGCTTTCCATCAGCTGCACCATGCGCGGCACGACGACCGCGGGCGACACCGCCGCGAGCACCGCGCCCATGACAGCCGCCTCCGTGTGCGTGACGCCAAGGAAGCACGGCGCGAGCAGCACATAACCGATGATCTCGCACGTTGCGGGCAGGCACGACATCAGGATCGCCGGACGGCCGACCTTTTTGAGGTCGCCCAAATCGAGCGACAGTCCCGCCTTGAGCAGGATAATAACGAGCGCGAGCTTGCGCAGGTCGGCTGAGATCGACAAAATCGAGCCGTCCAGCACGTTGAGCACGCACGGCCCCAGCAGGATGCCCGTCGCCAGCATGCCGATGATGCGCGGCAGCTTCAGCTTCTGACACAGCGCGGCCAGCGCAAGGCCAACCAAAAAGACGAGTGCGAGTGAAGTTAACATAAATTTCCTCCTCCGGACACAAAAAAAGCTGATGCCCCTGTGACCGTTCAAAATCACAGAAGTCATCAGCTCAAAAAAGCGGTTTCGGCAGTGCCGTGGGAGAACCTCATTCCCGATTGCGCAGTATAGCAAAGCGCGGGCAAAAATGCAAGCCCTTTTTCAAAAATCAGCGCTCGAACGTCACCTGATAGGTCCCCAACACCTGCGCGCAGGGGATGACGGCGGCATTTTCGACCGTGAAAGCCGCCTTTTCATAGTGCGTCGTCTCCTCTTCGGGGATGGCGGGCAGCGTTTTGCCAAGGCTGACACCGTGCGCGCTGCCTGCAAAGCGCCAGGCGAATTCACAGTCGCAGAATTCCTTGTTTGCTGTGATCTTCTCCGCGGGCACGAGCGTAAACGTACCGTCTTTCAAGTAATAGCAGCCTACGTTGTCCTTTTCCGCAGGGCAGTCGCCCTCGATGCCGACGCCGGTGAACGAGATCGTCAGCTCCGGCAGCGTGAAGGTCGTCTTTTTGCCGTCCTTCGTAAAGGGAACATCGTCCCAGCGGCCGATGTTGACCCAGCCGCGATTGTCGGCTTTTTCCGCGGCAGTGTTGAACTCGAGAGCCCCCGTTTTGCCGTCGCGCACCTCCGCGTTGATGCGCAGCACCGGCCGCAGCGAGGCAAAGCCCTCCGGCAGCAGGGCGCGCAGACGGTCCTGCTCCGCGCCGTAGGCCATGACAAACTGTTCAACGGTCATTGCGCTTTCTCTGTTTCCTTTTGTGCGCGCTCCGCGTCTTGCCTCAGCAGCCGCAGATAGGCGTCGAGATAGAGCTTGTGCGTCACGCTTAAAAGTGCCGAGCGCAGCAGTTCCTTTTCATCCGACTCGTCCTGTCCGACGCTTGCAAGATGGTCGCTCGCGCCGAAGACATAGCGGATGAGATTTTCAAATTCCTCGCAGAAGTAGTGATAAGCGGTCGGCAGATCGTAGGTCTCGTGCTGAATGCCAATCAGCGCGCGGATGTCGTCCATCGCGACGACGCTCTTGATGCACGAGACAAAGATGAGGTACGCAATGCTCTCCGCGCCGTAGGCCTTTTTCTCTGGCCCAGGGATGATCTTCTGCTTAACATAATTGCTGACCATCGAGGCCGTGATGGGACTGAGCCCGCATCCCGTGATGGATTGATTGACATAACGCGTCACCTGTTCGAGATACAGCCCCACGTCGGGGATCTCCCCGAGCCGCGGGATATGAAAGCTTCGGACAGACTCCGCCAGACGGCTGCGCATATTTTCGTCCATAGCTGCTCCTCCGTTCAAACTGCGTTTTCATCATCTTAAACTTTGGCGAAAAAAATGTCAATAAGTTTTTCAAAAACCGATTGACAGTTATTAAAAATCGTTGTATTGTAGTCAAAGATGATTTCACCTGACAACAGGTTTTTGAATAACCGATTATTTTTTTGGAGGCTTCCCCATGATGAAACTGATTGCCGACTCCTCTGCCAACCTCACGATGCTGGAGGGCGTAACCTATCAGAGCGTGCCCATGACCATCCGCGCCGGCGAGCGCGACTTCGTGGACGATGAAACGCTCGACACACACGAGCTGCTCGACTATCTCGCGGCCCACAACGGCAAATCCAGCACGGCCTGCCCCAGCCTCGACGGCTGGCTCAAGGCGTTCGAAGGTGCGGATGAGATTTTCGTCATTACCATCACAAGCAGCCTGTCCGGCACCTGTGCCTCGGCCATGGCCGCACGCGACGTGTATCTCCAGTCGCATCCCGAGGTCAAAATTCACATCTTTGACACGCTGAGCACGGGACCGGAGATGCAGTTGCTCGCAGAGAAGCTCGCAGAGCTGCACGCCAAGGGCCTCCCCTTCGATGTGGTCTGCGAAAAGGCACAGGAATATCTTGCCACCACGCACCTCTTCTTCAGTCTTAAGTCCCTGCACAATCTGGCGCAAAACGGCCGCGTCAGCAAAATCGCCGCGGGCGCCATCGGCATTCTCGGCATTCAGATCCTCGCCACCGCAAGTCTTGAGGGCACGATCCAGCCCGTTGAAAAATGCCGCGGCGAAAAAAAGACGTGCGCGGCGATAGTACAGAAGCTTCTGGAAGCTGACTACCACGGCGGCAAGGTGCGCATCCACCACGCCGAAAATCCAGAGGCGGCTGGGGCGCTCGCCGCTTCGCTGCGCGGGCACTTTCCTGAAGCAGACATTGAGATCCGTCCCTGCCGTGGTCTTTGCAGCTACTATGCCGAGCGCGGCGGCGTGATCGTCGGTTTTGAGACGATGTAAAACTGAACAGACAGCAAAAAGCAGACGGCCTGCGCGAGCCGTCTGCTTTTCTTTATCTCTGCCATTAGGCAGTTGGAGTGGTATCGGAGGTACTGTCGCCCGCTGGGGCGTTGCCGTCAGCGGGGCTTCCCTGCCCACTGGGCGGTGTGGGGCGCTCGCCGCTGGGCATTTCGGGCACTTCCCCGTCGGGAAGCTTTGACTTCTCGCCGTTTGGCATCTGACCGTCAAAGCTCTCGGGCGGTTCACCGTCCGGCTTCTGTCTGCCGCCGGGGAAGCCGCCGCCCATGCCCATGCCGGTGGAAACCGTCCCGCTCTGCGCGGTCCCTTCGGTGGAGCTGTCGCCCGCCTTGAGGGTATACGCACTGTCCGCCACCACATCGGCAGATGAGAAGAGGATGAAGTTCGCACCGCATCTGGCTGTGCCGCTGTACACAGCATTGCCGTCGGCGTCTTCAATCGTGAAATTCTCGTCCGCGGCAATCAGGCTGCTCTGCGTACTGCCCGGCATGCCGCCAAAGCCCGTTGAGCCGTAAATGACGCAGGGCTGCGCGGCCTCCAGGTTCATGCCCATGCCGCTGCTACCGCCCGCGGCGAGCACCGTGCCGCCTGAGACGGTGATGGTGCCGTCGGCATCCAGCGGCTCGTTGTCCGCCGTGTTGGCCGTCCACACAACGACTGTACCACCCGTGATGGCCAGCTCGCCGTTGGAGTCAAAGCCGTCGCCGCCGGAGGTATAGGCGTCGATCGTGCCGCCGGAGATCGTCATCGTGAAGTCATAGTCCGTCAGGTCGGAATTTGCCGCATTCAGGCAGTCGTCCGAGGCGTTGATCGTAATATCACCGGAACAAACGTTCAGCTCCGCGCCCTCAAGGCCCTCGCAGCAATTCGTGATGTCGATCGTGGGGCCGTCCGTGCCGTCCGCGCCGATGTTCAGCACCAAATCGCAGTGAATGGCGTCATCCGCGGCGTCGATGGTTAGCGTGCCGCTCTCGACGTTCAAAAGCTGCTCGGCGTTGATGGCGTCGTTGACGGGTGCATCGATATTCAGCGTCAAATCGCGGATGGTCAGCGACGCTTCGCCGTCCTCATCCGTCGTCGCGCCGGATTTGATGCCGTTTTTGCCGTTGGCCGTGATGGTCAACTCTCCATCGCCGCAGAGGGTGACAAGCGAGCCATCCTTACACTTAATGACGGCGTTTTCGGCATTTTCGTTTTCGGGGTAGTTGTCGTCATTGTTCTGCTCGGTATCGCTCAGGGAATTTTCCGTACCGTTGGAAACAAGGATGGTCACCTCGCTCGACTTGCCGCAGGTGATAGCGGCGGTGTTCTCACTCGTAAGTGTCAGGCCGTCCAACACCAGCGTCACGCCGGTCGTACCCTTTTTCACCTTGATGGAGCCGTCCGCACAGCTGTCGGAGACGGTGTAGGTACCGCTGTCGGTGATGGTGAGCGCCGTGCCGTCGATCTCGTAGCCCGCGGTGCTGTCGCCCGCGCCGGTCACGCCGCCGTCCGTAAAGGTAAACGTCACATCGCTCGATGCACCGGCATCGGTGCCCGCCGCACCGGCACAGGCTGTGAGCGACGCCGTGCGCGAAACGGCGGAATCGTTCGTCGACTTCGCCGCGTCGAAGGGGCACGAGCTGCGCCTTTCGATCACGGA